>Ga0126342_10011137_pt1 | contig 16075 bp, 14 predicted proteins | sample Cyp1metagenome_FD_92528 | JGI IMG/M metagenome (GOLD analysis project Ga0126342, IMG submission 92528) | Coral microbial communities from Lord Howe Island, Old Settlement Bay, Australia - Cyphastrea 1 metagenome | ecosystem: Host-associated > Invertebrates > Cnidaria > Coral ... | reverse complement strand
AAGAGAAGAAGAAAGAAGATCACAAAAGAGAAAGTCTCAGAAGAAAGAAGATCCAGGTGCGCGAAAAGGTAGGAAAGTCGCGAAACACTGTGTTTTTCCAATGATTTGTGGCTCCGGAGGGTCAAAAAGCATGAGGCGTTTTGTGCGTTTTCACTTGGAAATGTGCTTCGCGCCACAACGGCGTGCACTTTTTAGACATCTCAGCTTCCAAAAGTGGTCCGAACAGGAGGCGCTTTGTACATTTTCACTTGGAAACGTGCTTCGCGCCACAACGGCGTGCACTTTTTCGACATCGCAACTTCAAAAAGTGCTCCGAACGTGCAGTGTTTTTTAGCTTTTTCACTTGCAAATGTGCTTCGCGCCACAACGGCGTGCACTTCTAAAAGTGCTCCGCAGCTGAGGTGTTTTGTACGTAATTGACATAATTACATTTGACTTCGAAATGTGCTTCGCGCCACAACGGCGTGCAATTTTCTTATCTCATTTATCTCTCATCTGGCCAGCTGGCTCCGCACCCGCCGATTGTGCACCTTGTCAAAAGTGAGCAAAACCTCAATTGTTTGTAGCATTTCCACAAACGACGGCAGGCGTGGGACATTGGAAGAGGATCTGCAAAGATGCATGTCGCGCAGTACAAGAAACATGTTCATCAGAGATGTCAGGAGGTGAGGGCGCTGATTTCCTGAGAGAGGTTGCATTTTGGAGCATCAGATCCTCAGGTTTGCTGAGATGATTTTGCGTGACAAGTGCAGCACTTCGTATGACCTGGCATCACTTTTTCGTGGCAGGCGCAGTACTTTAGACAGGTGGAGTGGAAAATCGCAAAACGCATGGGTACGAGACCGTCAGTTCTGCACTCAACTTTCCATTTTTGAAGAAAGTCTCGCAGAATTCTTTCGTTTTTGAGGTTGTCAACTTCAAAAAATGAGGAAGTCTCGCAGAATTGCTTCGTTTTTGACGTTGTCAAGTGTCAAGTTCCAAAATTGAGGAAGTCTCGGTGAATTGCTGCGTTTTTGATGTTGTCAAGTTCAAAAACTGAGGGAGTGTCGCAAAATAGCTTCGTTTCCAGTAGACAACTGCAACTACAACTACCACTACCACTACACTACTACTACAACTACAAATACAATTGCTATATTACACTAAACATCACTAAACCAACTACATCTAATTGCACTACGCTACACCAATTACCTTACGACCACAACAACTACTACCACAGCTACAACTACAATTACAACTACACTACATTACACTACACTACACTAAGTAAACTGCAGCACACTACAACTACAAATACATATACAACTGCAACTACAGTACGTTGCACTACACTACACTAACTACATTGCACTACGCTCCACTCCACTGCACTCTACTACACTGCGCTCCACTGCATTGCACTCAATTACACTACACTACACTCCACTCCACTACATTACACTCGACTACACTCCACTCCACTCCACTCCGCACTACACTATGCTACACTACACTGCCTACAATTGCAACTACACTGCGCTAACTACAGCTACAACTACAGCTACAACTACAACTACACTACATAACACTTCGCTACACTACACACATTACACTACACTACACTGCACTACAGTACACCACACCACACTAGACCACACCAGACTAGACCACACCGCGCTACACTACACTATACTACACGAACTACAACTACAGCTACAACTACAACGCTACTTTACACTACAACTACTTACATTACACTACACTATTTACATTACACTACACTACAGTACACCACACCACACTAGACCACACCACACTACACTACAGTATGCTACACTAGCTACAACTACAGCTACAACTACAACGCTACTTTACACTACACTACGCTACCCTACATTACATTAAGTTACACTCATGACACCACCACTGCGCTACACTAATTACACTACACCACAACTACAACTCCACTACGCTACAACTACAACTACAGCTGCACTACGCCACACTACATGCAGCAGTTGTGGGTGAGGTGACGGACCAGGCGACCACTGCAACCATTGTAACCACTCCAAAACACAACTCCAAACACCTTTCAGTCCATCAATGGATTCGCTCTGCCATCCGTGATTCACAACAGCCAACCTCTCCTATAGGTTTCCTATTTTTGAAACTTCCGCCACCGCCTTGTGCGGTATTACTGGTATAACAGTATAACACATTATAATACGATATAATATGACATATGATGCTGTACCGGGTCCTGGTACCAAAGGGGTATATATCCAACGAAGGAAGGTCGCAGTATTTGCAACCTGCTATCCAGGCTACATCCGATGCAGAACATCATGCCTGAAGCAACGCACAGACACGTGCACGCAGGTTTTCATGCCGGACTGCTATCGAAAGGGTCCATATTGAAATAAAATGAAATAAAATTGTCAAAAGTTCTCTTTGAAGTGTAGACTGAAACATCAGCCATGTAAGAAAGATAAGACAAGAAAATGAGAGGAAGTGCAAATGAGTTGAATCCTTTCTCGCAGGCATTCCAGACAAAGAAAACTTGGCGACAAACGTCGAGCCATCGGTCTCTTCTGCTCCCCAACTGAAGTTCAGATAGTATGCAACTTGCACACTGTATCATTTGATATATACTTCGTCCATACAACTTGCATCGAAGTTCATTGAATTAGAAGCTGGACAAAGGAAGACAATCCCTCGAACCCTAGTCATCTTAAAGGATCTCAGCAAAGCAGATCCAACGCAGCAACGTAGTGTTCAGGGGTTCAGGCCTGGGCTTTCTGTTACTAGTTAATACTACGTAGTTATATATTTATATATTATATTCGCGACTACAATGTTATATATACATATTATACATACGTATAATTATACATGCTAGATCATACTAGTGTTGCTATCGTTTGAGAAAGAAACCTGTTAGATCCTGTTAGTATATACTGCTGCAGTGTCAGGTTGGCTGTATATCTTCTCAGTGGTTCCTTTGGTCCTTTTCGTTCCCAACGGAGCCTTTTGGTTGCATCCCATGTCGCTAGCGAAAAGACATCGAGTGTTGTCGAGAAATGTTGGGTGTTTCAGAGTCTTTCAGCCTATTCAAATTCTATTCATATCCTGTTTTGACTGTCTGAAAGTCTGCTAAGGTGAAGCATGTTGCCAGGGCCAAACCTCACTTGCAAGCCCAAGAAGAAGATAAGGAAGTTTCGGCCGCAGAGCTGGAAAGGCTCAAGGCGGTTCTCGCGCACGTGTTTGCACTGTATCATGCACGTCTTGACGTGCCCCGTTGAAATTTCTCCTTCATGCACCTTTTGCATGTTTTTTCGACGTCTTTGAAAGACAGACACAATGGGAGATGCTGGAGACACCTCAATAAGATATACAAACAAGAGCTTGTGAGAGAACAGTGGAGAATCCATGAGGATTCCAAAAACTGTTGACCCTTGATTCCCGCACCACCGCACGGAAAACTACCTATCTTCAGACTTCTTCTTTCTTCAGGGCTGGTGCAGAAAATCGCGGCGCTTCGCAAATTGTGTCCTCAAATTTGGCAAGGCAACATCTTTTAGCAAACGCATGTTCATAGTTTTCCGGAAGGGCGCCGCTTTCATGGGTTCCCACTTAGCCGAATCTCAGTTGTCAGTTGTCACTGACAGGTGCCCTGAAAAAAACACGAAAAGACGGTCGCCTTCAGATCAACCCCTAATCGGCAGTACTGGCATTGCGCACGCTCACTTGCATTTTTGCATTGACGCTCATGATGGCGTGTATGCATGCGAGTTATTTTGGAGTGCTCATGGTGGTTGCCTCCAATGCTTTTGCTGCCTTGGTAGGAGATTGCTGCTCCAATGCAGAATGTCCTTAAATCTTGAGGATATCGGAATGTAATTATCATCTGCACAGCATCAGAGCAAGATGTTTTACACCAGAGTACCCAGAACACTCAAGCTGCTATCAGCTAACACACATGTCATGCAAAGGCCTGTTCCAACACGAACATTGACACACAGTTGGGCCAACCAAGCTTGCTAGTCTGAGAAGGATAACAGATGGCTGAGAAGGATAACAGATGATAACAACTTCCCAACCACCAGGCAGTGAATCAAACTCCTAGCACTTGTGCTTTCTGTACTTTCTGTACTTTCTGGCTGGTGCAAATGCCAAACGCATCCTTTTGACCTGGCCCTTGATGACAGAGCAAGATGAACAAGAATGAACAATACATATTGAAAATTATTAAAGACTTGATAAGACATGATAAGACACGTATGTATACTTATGTTACATTGAATACATTTGACACGTAGAAGCCAATGTAACATCCTCACAGTCTGTTTTTTCATGAAACTGATGAAATCCTGAAACTCTCATGATTTTTCATGTTCTATGGTGATTTCTGTGATTTTGAATGAAATTGATATGGTAGTTACGTTGTTACATAAGTTGTTACAGAAATGGTTGCCCTTGGGCAGGCGGAGTTGGAGTTGGCTCAGGCTCGTGCTGCGGCAGCTGAAGCGAAGGCTGCGTTGGCTGCTGCGAAAGCAGACGGTCCAAGCGGTCCAGGTCCAAGCGGTCCAGGCGGTGGCGGAGGAGTACCAGTTGCAGCTGCACCAGGCGCATGGCGGCGGATCCGGATCCGGATCGATGCGGATCGTGGTTGCCAGATGTTGCTGCATCAGTTCTTGTGGAATTGTGGAAGCCCAACTCGCACATCCCAAGATTCGCAGATACACACAATCATGATAAAAGCTCTTTACCATTCTATACCGATCTACCCGTTTTGCTAGTAGACAGATTTGGATTCGCATGGCAATCATGACTGAAGGTAAGGGAGAAACTTGGAAAAGTCAGAGCAAAAATTGAAAGGAGCAGAACTTCTTCAGAACTTCTTGGTTGTTTGGTGTTTTCTGGTGTTGTTTGATGTTGTTTCATGGTCCAGAGAGTCAGCATGTGCTCTTTTGAGGCGCGGTGGAAGTTACAACTGTGCTGGAGCCTGAAGTTGTTGGTACTTCCGGTTCTCCTACTGGTTCTATTGATTTCACAGCTTATTCGGAAGCAGAGCTTCGCCCCGCGAAATTGCTCTATGGTCCAGAAGGTGCTCCCCTGTTTGAAGTGCTGGATAAGATGGAAGATGTGAAAGAGCTGGGAACCACCTCCTTGGATGCAGTCCTTCGGGCGTGGTTTATGTCCCTCTATCAGTTTTCGGCTGCCAGCCAAGCAGGAGAACTGCCACCAGATGCTCCTGAAGACTTTAAGCGCAACGTGAAAGAAGTGGGCAGCTTGCTTTGCTGATAGCACTTTCCAATGCTTTTCAAATCCTTTCAATTTCAAATCTTTTGAATACTTTTTATTTTTGCCGTTCTCATACTTTTCGCCCACTCTTTGATGTTCCAACAGCAGCACCAGAGTTCGTGGATTTGGATGTCCCACAAAGTCCACAGAGTATTCGAAATTGCTATAAATAAACCATAATAACCCGATCTTAGTCAGCAAATATATTATGTAAATGTGTCTGAATATATTGTATTCGAATTACTGTATTTCGAATTGTATTTTTGATACCCTGCCTTGCTGCCAGAGGTGGTGCTCTGAAACCTGATGAGATCGCATCATTTTTAATGGATCGGGATCAAGGTGGGGACTGGCGGCCTTGTGTCCGCGGGCTTGCCCAGACAGAATTCGCCAAGATCATGGATGATTCGTTGAGCTGGAACGTGATATTTTCTAATGACGTGGTGACAGCTTCGAACATCAGCATGCCTGAGGGCCGGGCAAGAGTGATCAATTTCTTGGCTTCGGAATCATTCAAAGAAGCTGGAAGCTGGTCGGATTCTGAAGCAAATGCCGCCGAGAGACTGATCGAAAAGGATCCTCGACTGCAGCGTGTTTTCTCACGCATGAACTCGGTCAAGAACTCAATCGGAGAGAATATCCGAAGCGCATCTCTTGCTCCGATTTTGGCCATTGTTTTTTTCATTGCTGCTATTTGTTTCTTTTGTAACGGATTGAGCATAAGCTCTCCACAGAATTTGCCTACTGATTTGCCTTTGATGGGGCTGGAGAAGTGATTGGTCATGCTCACTGCTCCGTACATCTCCATACCAGTGTGTAAGAGTACATGCTGGAGGCAAGGCTATACTTTGTTTCAGGCAGTTTCATTTTTTATAGGCATTGATCGTTCAAGTATGATCCAAGCATGGTCAAGATGAATCCACGTGATTAAGCGGAGATTTGTTTTGCAAAAAAGTGGCGGAGCATGATCTGGTCCATAGAACCAGATGGAAACTCTTCTTGCAAAAGGCATGTGCTTGTGCCTTGCCAAAGGTCGGTCATGCTAGGCTATTCTGAAGACGGGCAAGTCAACTAGATACAATCCCTCTTAAGCCAAACTTGGGGAGTGAAAAGTCTTTTGCCGAGTTTTGTGCATGTCTACAGGCATGAGACGGCGTGTAGATGTGTGTAAGATATGGTAAGATGGTAAGACCTTGGGCCAGTGCGCCCATGCCTTTAGCATCCTTTAGCTCTTTTGGAACTCTCACTGCCATGAGTTTCTTCTGTTTCCCAGGCAAGATGTCGCTCTTCACCTGAGCTCTCGTGCGCTCGTATTCGCCAGATTTCGCCTGTGTAAGTGTGCTGGGCAGGTGCAGGTGTTTAAGACGTTTGAGAAATGGGCAAATTTATCAGACATTTCAAACTTGAACCCAAACCTTCGAAAGGCTTTGGACACCTTCCCCATCCTGTACGCTTGAACACTTGTACCTGAATGAACACTGTGTGTGTGAGCCCGACGGCACTTGGAAGCGGATGTTTGATTTGCAAGTGTTTCACAATTGAACCATATTGAACCATATTGAACCTTCGCCGTTTAGCGGAGAAAAGTGAACGCTCTCAGAACATGTCAGAACAATCCAGGCCACCATGAGCTTGGCACCGTGTAGCAAACTCTTGTGATACTGACCTGATACTGGAGTCTGGAGATGTCTGGAGTCAAAGCTAGGGTTTTGGTCTGGGACTGAAGTCTCGATTGTACCACCTATCCGGGCCTATCCGGTTTGCGGCTGGGAGGACATTGTGGTTGGACACTGACAATGATAAGGGTTTTACATGGTTTTACAGTTTCACATATCTTTTTTAACTATACAATAAATATCAGGTGCATGTACAGTAGGGGTGAAGACATGATTTCGATATCTTTGAATGGTGGCTCGAGCTACCTGCTCTATGGTAAATCCCCTCCGAGCCCGATCTGCACTCAGTTTGGGATATCATTTTGATCCGAAGCTTCCACAACGCAACGCGTTCATAGCTGCTGTATGCTGCTGTTCTGTATTAATTATGATAGTTATAGTTATATGCTATATGATGTTATATGATGTTATATGATGTTATATTAGAGTCATATGGATATAGCTTGTCGATGCTTGTCGTGAGTGGTTCATTTGCAAGTCCAGGTGAGAAACCTTAGGGGCGACTTTTTTGGCACAACGATTGCAGTTCTCTCAGCCTTCAAGGATTAATACTCCGACAGATTCTGCATTTGTAAACTTAGCGTTTGCAATTTCTTGCTCGAATATGGCCCAGGCCTCCATATGGGCATTTTCAAACGGCTTTTTGGTGGATTTGGATCCAAGAGGAAGGCCATCCAGACTGTTCAGACATGTTCAGACCACGTATGAATGTTACGGGGTTGTTACGGAATGTTACGATATGATGCGAAAGATCCAAATTGTTGTGTGGCAAGGTTTGGCTTTTGGATACTTTTGCCAGGTTCGAATTGTTGTCGTTGGTCTAGACAATAGCGGTTTTGAGCTCAGCACCGTGAAGAGAAAATTGCATTTGATATCATTATCATTCGATGTTGTGATGTGTTGTGCTGCATATGTTGAATGTTGTGCACATTTTCTCGAAGTATACGTATGCGGGGCATCGGCACAGGCAAAACTACGGTCCTAAATGCCTTGAAGCCCAAGAAAGCGTCTTTGGAAACTGTCACAGCCTCAGTGATCTGAGTGTGACCAAGAGCCCTTGCTTTCAGTTGCAAAGAGCATCCGCCAAGCTTTACCAAGCTGCAAGGTTCCAACTGTGGGTTTCTCAACTGAGGAGCCCGCCACAGCTGTCATAATGGACACATGAGTATTCACAAGAACACGCTGGGAGGAATTCCAAAAGCATGGAGTCAACTTCAGTGCCATTGATATGCCCTGCTCTTAGCGCCTGCTTGTTTGGCAGGGCATTCTTAACTTCTATGTGAATGTGTATAATATTATTCTTGACGTACTGATACACACATACAGTGTATACATACATGTATGGTTTCGTTGGTTGGTCAGGATGCTGCACATCGCCAGACTTACTTGCAACGTGCACGGTTAGAGGTCTGGACAAAGCCGATATAGGAATCTTTGGGAGCACTACTACGGAAGCATCCTCAGCTCGGTTGCATTTGTTATGTGTGCCCCGTTCGCCGGAGCACTTGCTTCAGAGGCTGACCGGCTGACCATTTCTCAGGTGAGGTCGAGGGCATCATTGTGGTGATTGACTCCACGGACAAGCTACGTTTTGCAGTGGTCAAGGTTCAGTGTCTTGTTGGGACATGGCGCTGTGTGAGGTTGGAGTGCAGCAGGAGCTGGAATATTCGAAAAATAGCGGGCATGTCCCAAGGGTGCCACAGAGAATTGCTTCACTCACTCCGCTCCTACTAAGTATAGTTTATGAGATTTTATGAATAATCATACAGAATCATACATGTTATATATATCCACATGAATTATGTATATAGCTGTTCATTCCCAGAGACAACTAGAGGATATTGATGCTGTTCAATCTAGGGAGAATCTGATGGGTGGTTGCAAGCTTGGGAAGAATTCCTGAAACCTTCAGAATTCCTTCACGTGTCGCAGGATATGACATTGCTTTAACATGCGCAGCGCACGTTCCATTTCTTCACATGCAAGATTGTAAGTACTGGTAGCACTTAGCAGAGCTCATCAACTTGAAGTCTGTTGACTTTCTGTTTGCCTCCGTGGACACGCTGCGCACACAGAAAAGTGCTTGATGAATGTAGATTCAAGAGAAGAAACGAGTGAGCGGCAGCAAATAGAAAGCGAGCAGTCCACGGCTCGGATTTGCTAGAGATCTGACTTGAAATGAGATGATCTTGCATTCAACATCATTCAACACTCATTCAACCGCATGACATCGCGATGCCATCGCTTTTTTTTGCGGAGAAGAGAAAACCAAGTTACATGCGCCTACTAGAACAGTCCTCATTCCAATTGTTACGGAAATGCCCTCGAGACATTTTTTGCATGAAACCAAACTTGCCGATATTTTCGCATTCAATCCTAGCTTGTCAACCACCGCATTGTTCCACCAGCGCGCATCGTTCAATGGAAATGCAGCCACCAGGGTAGTCAATGGATAGATTGGATAGAGCATTAGTTCTGCCCTTTGTGAACGCCTCTTGCATCCGCTGAGCCAGGACGAGCTTGAAACCATGTTGGCAGATCCCAGAATAACGGAGAAAAAAATGCCAATCCTGTGAGAGTCTCAGCAGGACCTTGAATTGTCGCGGATTACCCCTGCCAATTCAGACGACTACAGCTGCTGCTAGTACTACTAGATACACTAGTAGGTTGCGAGATGTTGCGGTACTATACTGTACATGAATCGAGCACACTTGGCTTGCCGCTTTTGAGCTCGTTCAAATTTGTTTAGGTTTCTCAACAACAAAGTTGATCAGCCAGCAGCTTCACCTCCGCAGGAGACAATGCAGGTGGGCGTTGAATACTTGTTCACATGATTTCACATGGTTTCACTTCATGCATGCCCATACTCACCCGCAAGCATTGGTACCAGTAGCATTCGTGCGCGTACCTTCTACCTGATTCCAAATGATGAAACAATGTTTCTGCCAGAACTTTGTCGAGCCTCAAACAAACGCCAAACGCGATAAAATTCCACAGAACTTCCACAGATTCAATAATTTTGCTCGCCTTGAACTCTGCAGGCTCTTGGCTTGGATCGGATCACCGACAGGTTCAGTGCCCAGGGGTTACCAAAATAGGCTCCGAAGATCCACTGTCCTGTAATGTATCGGTCTATCATTTGGAAAAAATGGGAAACATTTCCATGAATTTCTCACAGTCAGATCGCTGCAATTGAACACCGATAAGAAGATCTTGAAGGAATCAAGTGCTGAGGCCCTGGCAAATGTTCTCTTGCGATGCATTGAAAGGTGATGGTGTTGAAGAGGCTCCAATCAATTGAGCACACCACATCTCCGAATGTTCATAGCATTTTGTTGTGTCTACAGTTTACAGTTGTTTTTAGTACCCGAGAATCTGCCACTGAAAATAGGTTCGTGCCAAGTGAAACAGTTTGGGATTCTTGAGTGCGACATGCAAGCAACAGTAGCAGCACCAGAAGCAGCAGAGACAGTAGCAGCCCGCAGTGACACAAGTAGCGGCAGCGACTACCAGTACAGAGGCTATCAACCCAACAAACAACAATCAACGGCTGTGAAAGATTTGGCACCAGCAGATGAAAGCGCATAGATGATCGGTATATGATCGGTCTATGGTATCAAGAGTCAAAGCGAGACACTAACATATATGACAATGCAAGGATTTTTGTTCAACTGCATTATGGCATCCAATGTTTAAATATGTTAAAACTGAAACATATTATATATAATATATAATAATATATATATATATATATTATATGCTGAAATACTTTCACAGCTTGAACAGGTGCGAAGCCATTCTTGAGAACTTCATACCACACTGCAAAACAGCACTTTCGGCAACAAGAACAAAAAACGGAGAAGTCGATTCCGACACAAGAAATAGCCACAGCGCACCCAAATTGAGGATCATCATTATTTGGCAAATCCAGCAGAAAGAGAGGTTTGGAACTGTGATACATAATTATTACAGACTTCACGGTTCCAAACCTCTCTGGATGATTAAACATCATTAAATATATACGTAATTATCGAAGGAAGTTTAGAAGTCAAACTTCCGACTTATGGACAGATGATGACAGATACAGTGGTGAGAAGAGTGAGAGAAGAGAAAAGTCAGGAGAGAAAGAGGCAGAGAAGAGCGAGAGAGAGAGAGAGAGAGAGAGAGAGAGCGAGTAGAAAGAAGATCAGCATACGCGAAAAGGTATAGAAAAGTCGCGAAGCACTGTGCCTTTCCAAAATTTAGGGCTCCGCAGGGTCGAAAAGTAGGCTCGCTAAAGCGGCGGGTGCAGAGCCATCTGGTCCGATGAGTGATCAAAAATTGTACGCGTCTGTGGCGCGAAGTCCGTTTCGAAGTCAAAATGCCTCAAGCTCGGAGAAGCTAAGCGATCGAAAAAGTGCACGCCGTTGTAACAAGAATCACATGTCCAAGCCTAAATGTTAAAAGCATTTCAAGTTCCGAGCACTCTTGGAAGTTGAGCTGTTGAAAAAGCGCACGCTTCTGTGGCGCGAAGCACATCTCGAAGTCAAAATGCCAAAAACCACTTCACTACTTTTGGGAGTTGAGCGGTTCAAAAAGTGCACGCGGCTGTGGCGCGAAGCACGCTTCAAAGTGAAATTGTGAAAATGATATATATATATAAAAGCACACCGCGTTCGGACCACTTTTGGACGTTTGAACCATCATTTTCCGGGGCACGCGCAATGGATTTTGCACCTTGCCAAAAGTGAGCCGAATGTGAGGGTCTTGTGGCAGTTGCAAAAACGATGGCAGGAGTGAAGAAGATCTGCAAAGATGCATGTCGCATGGCAGGCGCAGTACGAGAGACATCTTCATCGGTCAGCGCGCTGATGTCCCGAGACGGGCTGCATTTTGGAGCATCTTTCAGGTTAAATATGATTTCGCGAGGCAGGTGCAGCCCTTCGTATGACCTGGCTTCACTTTTTCATGGCAGGCGCAGTACTTTAGACAGATGGCATGGAAAAAATGCAAAACGCGTTGCCGCCAGCTCTGCTCAACCTTTTATTTTTGAAGAAAGTCGTGCGGAATTGCTTCGTTTTTGCTGTTGTCAACTTCGATTTTGTGAGGAAGTCTGGGAGAATTTCTTCGTTTTGGAGCTGTGAGCTTCCATGTTTTGAGAAAGTTTCGCCTTTGAAATAAATAGACGGATAGATAGACAGACGTCAGATAGATAGACAGATAGACAGACAGATAGACAGACAGATAGATAGAGGGATAGGTACAGAAAGAGATACAGAAAGAGATACAGAAAGAGATGGAAATAGAGGTAGAGAGAGAGAGAGAGAGAGAGAGAGAAAGAGAGAGAGAGAGAGAGACAGAGGGAGAGAAGGAGGGAGAGAGAGAGAGAGAGAGAGAGAGGGAGAGAGAGAGAGAGCGAGAGAGAGAGAGAGAGAGAGAGCGTGAGAGAGAGAGAGAGGAATAGATAGATGGATGGTTGGACAGATAGATAGATAGGTAGATAGATAGATAGATAGATAGATAGAGATAAGAAGAGTTGAGGTTTCATTCCCACTCCCGCAGGCAAAGTTGCCCTTCACTCCTATACTAAAAGGACGCTTTTTCCTGCTGGAAATCTCCGCCCGCCCACCTTGTGCGGGCTTTACTTGTATATGCGCATATGTAATATATGAGCAGGTGCATTTTAAGTTCATACTAGTACCTTGCTGGCGCTCAGCTGACCGAGTTTTGCCACGGCCTGGGGGAGTTCTTCCGGCAATCTGGATAAAGACATAAAACTACAGCAATTATCAGTGTATAACTCGGTTTTGTGGTTCAGAAAGAATTTTTCAACATCCCCAGTAATGAGGTCGAACCGGTTTGGAACCATGCAGTAGCAATACTGGGTAGTTGCTATACAAAAACACTCGTAGAAACTGGTTTGACATGAAGCGCAATAAAGCGCATTAAAGCGCGATGAACTTCATAGTTTGAGATGACTGGACGCGCTCATGCAGCACCTTCTCAAAATATGGGGACCCTGTCATGAACCAAACAAGATGATGCAAGATGGCCAGGGAAAATTGGCAGTAGAAACAAACATGTCCTGCGACAAACCTTTTCGATATTTCCCCGAACAGTGTGTCCACACTGAGGGGTTCTTACGGTAGGAGTTAAGGCCAGGGTTAGATCAGGGTACGTGCTCTGGTCCCCGGCATTTTTCTTGTCTATATATGCATTTCGACTGTGCCGGCTCGCGCAAAGTCTCCCGCACGACTTTGGGGCGCGGCATTTTGTTGTTAATTTTCAGAAAAATGGCTCTTGTGACGTGTCCATGTGCATTTCCTGAAGCGCGGTATTTTTCTCGCCTAAAATGGCTTTTGTGACATGTCCATGTCCATGTGCATCTCGACTGCGCAGGTAACGGGGTTGTCCCGGTCTTGGTGCGCGCCATTTTTCCATTTAATTCTCTCATAAAAAAAGGTTCTTGTGTCCGTGTGTATTTCGACTGCGCAGGCCCGCACAAAGTCTGCCCCGCGAGGTTCTCAAGGTCTTGGTCTGGGACATTTTCATTGTAAAGCCTCTTCGGGGATGTCCATGTGCGTCCTGGTAAAGACATTTTATGCGTTCTCTGGAAGGCCCTTCTATGAAGATCTTGCAAGAGTTTCATTGTCCAGTCTTAGAGGTCCGTAATAATGTTTCGTCCAGTTTTGTGTGCGGCCCCCCCCAACAATACCTATACCCTCTTTGAATTTGGGCGCCAAAAAATTCTTCCCAGGAAAAAAACCGCACTTAAGTAAGGATTTCAATTGGCTACAATTGAAATCTAATTATTTTTTGCCGATGAACTTGTAGTACTTGTAGTAGTTACTTGTAGCAGAATGTTGATTGCGTTACCTTTTCCACCTCAAGTTTTTTTCTTAATGAACCATGCAATAAGAGAAAGAGAAAGAGAAAGAAAAGAGAAAGGGCACTAGAGAAAGAGAAAGAAAACAAAGGAAGAGGAAGAGGAAGAGAAAGAGAAAGGATAAGAGAAAGAGAAAGAGAACAAAAAAGAGAAAGGAAAGGAGAAAGGGAAAGAGAAAGAGAAAGAGAAAGAGAAAGAAAACAGGTTGCTTTTGTAGAAGGTTTTTTCATTCTTTTCTTGGCTCCGGGATCAGTTCTGGAAAAGTTTGCTGCAATTGTGAGCCCTGCGAACAAACCTACTAAAGTGAATTGGACCCTCTCATGGCCCAGTGCCTTGGAAATTTGTGGAAAAATTGTTCTTTAATAAGGGTTTAATAAGCAGTCTGATTCTCTTGGGAAAGGTTTAAACTTTGAATTTGGCAATTGCTTGTGGAAAAGGCCTACCTTTCTTCTCTTGGCTCCAGGATCAGTTCTGGAAAAGTTTGCTAAAGTGAATTGGGCCCTCTCATGGCCCAGTGCCTTGGAAATTGGTGGAAAAACTGTTCTTTAAAAGCGGTCTGATTCTTTTGGGACAGGGAAAAAAGCAAGGTTTTTTTCAGAAAAACATGTTCAGTTTTTTTAACCCAAACAGCCAAATATTTTTTGGGACAAACAAAATTGCTCCCCCAAGATTTCTTGCCACAATAGTGAGCCTTCCAAGCAATACATGGGCTCAGAATAATTTGGAAAATTTTGCCACAATAGCGAACCTAGGGTCTTGTTGAGGTCCTTGTGAGAAGATGTTGTCAAGATCCTGATGGAATCCTGTCAGAGGTCCTTGCATGATCTTGTACCGGTCCTTATCACGAGATCTTCTGGAGATCCTGGTGAGATTCTCTCTCAGAGGTCCTTGCATAGGAGCCTGCAGATGCCATGTCTTAGAGGTGCTTGTATGAAAGCTCTTGTGGGAGGCTCTTGGGAGGTTCTTGGGAGGTTCTTGTATCAAGTGTAAGCAGCAGGTCCTTTGATTACGATCTTGGGGTCGTGGCATGAAGATCTTGGTCAAGGTAAGGCACAGAGGCCTTTTGCACGATCTTGTGCAGGTCCTGGTGAGAAGCTCTTGAAAAGGTCCTAGTGAAATCCTCTTGGTGTCCTGTCAGGATCTGGCACAGGTCCTTGTGAGAAGACCTTGTGGAGATCCTGTTGAAATCTTTCTCAAAAAGTCCTTGCATTAAGACCTTGAAGATCTTGAAAATCCTCTGCGTTGGCGCTTGTATGAAAGTTCTTCTAGAATGCTCATAGCAAGTTCCTTGTATGAAGATCTTGTGAGCTCCTCTGTATAGATCTACATAGAAGGTCCTGCTGCTGCAGTTCTCATAATGTCTAACCTCATCAGTTACTGTTCCACAGCTACTGTTGCTTGTATCTGGTGCACTGACTTCCTACCCCTCACACTTTTTGGTGTCTCTTGCCGGTGTAATTTCTTAGCACTGACTAGTTATTGGTTTTCTTGGTTTTCCCTGTGAAATTCTGCATTGTGTATTTATTTGTGTGTGTGTGCGTGTGGGGGGAATGCTTGGCATCCACAGCAGACATCTCTGCCCAGGCCATCAAATGGCTTGCCGATAACATGACCAAATGAGGCTGATAGCTCAGCTAATTTGTTATTCACAAGAATTTGGTGTGATTCTTGCATCAGCCACAGGTTAAACAATCCTGCCCGTGCAGACCTCACGGGAGATCCAATTGGGTCGGCTTTGTGGTCACAGCTGGCAGGAGATGCAGTGAAGTGGCCGGGGAATGTCCCTGTCACATCCTGTTGGGATCAAACCAGTACGAAGCAGATTGTCATAGCCGTCAAAGACTTCCCGTTTGGCCAAAAAATGTCGCCCATGCAGATTCGGTTCTTTCATATTTTGCCATAGTGTGCCTTATTGTGCTGCATTATGCCTTGTAATCAGGATTCACGTTAGGCCGTGCCCTGTCATTCTTTTCCTGCAGCTGAGTACGACTCGAAGTACGGACTGTATCTAATTGATTCTATTTGAGTTGTATAGGGTCATAGTCATAGTCATAGTTGTTTGAAGTATTTTAAAGGTATGTATACGGTTGTATATGTATGTAAAATGTATGCTGTATACCAGTAGTATTATGAAAAACTTGCAGCCACAGACTGGGCCAGGTCAAAATATTTTTTTTTCATTTTTTTATCGTTTTGGTTATCATTTTATTTATCATTTTTTTCATTTATGTTTTCATTCATTTTTTTT
>Ga0126342_10011136_pt1 | contig 16075 bp, 16 predicted proteins | sample Cyp1metagenome_FD_92528 | JGI IMG/M metagenome (GOLD analysis project Ga0126342, IMG submission 92528) | Coral microbial communities from Lord Howe Island, Old Settlement Bay, Australia - Cyphastrea 1 metagenome | ecosystem: Host-associated > Invertebrates > Cnidaria > Coral ... | reverse complement strand
TCTTACTCTTTCTCTTCTACTCTTCTTTCTTCTAATCTTTCTCTTCTCTCTGCCTCTTCCCTGCTCTGCTTTTCATCTGTCCATATTGTCGGAAGTTTGACTTCTAAACTTCCTTCGATAAGAATATAATTGATACATCAGTGTAATATCATTGGAATATGCCCTCGTGGAATCATCCAGCAACAAAAGGGATTGATAGGGCGATGGGTGATTTTTTTCGGCTTGGGGTAATTGGGATATCATGGGAATATACACTCCTGTGTACCAAACATGGAATTCTGGAAGTCAATCCCGAACTGTTGATGAAGCTTTAGTTCTCTGGAAAAATCCAGCCACCTTTGCGGGTTGAATCGCCAGCGACGGTTTCATTCCAGGCTTTTTGCCCTGAAGGTTTTTCTGTTTGATCGACATGAAACCTGCAATAATCCCCGTCTAACTCCTTATTCTTATAGGTGGTTTCTGAAATACCTATGTGACATAATAATTAATCATAATTAAATACCATGAAATGAAATACCTACAGTACATGTACATATGGTTGGTAAATCCCACGGTTGGGCATTTTTGCAAAACCATCCACATCATCAAACATCCAACACAGAGCCACTATGTATCCCTATTTGTTTCCAATGGTCATGCTCTTGTATGAAGTATTTACCTACATGACGGGGCCCTTTTGTTGGATGTTGGTACATATTGCAGAACCAGTGAGCATCCTCGGGGGGTGCATCCCAGTTTGTGAATGGTTAATAACCCATATACAACCCATATAGGCTAATATCCCACGTCTAACTTCGTTAGCAAAGCGTGTCTGCTCACTTTACCAAGTGGAATGCACATAACACATAACCAAAAAAATGAATACGCCATTTTACCCACCAAAAATCGTCAGATTTGCCCAAGACACCCATGGTTTTGTCCCTAATTTTATGACCCCGGCTTCAACAGAGAAAGTAGCAACAAAAACAACCCGACAGGAAGATTCACCAGAAAAAAAAAAAAACAAAACAAGAAACACGCACACACACCCAAAACAATAAATAAAAAACAAAACAAAACCTGGATTTTCCTCAGTTGTTTTTGTTGTTTTTGTTTTTTTGTTGTTGTGTTGTTTTTGTTGTTTTTGTTTCTTGTTGTGTTTCTTGTTTTTGGTTTTCTGGTTCGTTGTTTTTGTTTGCTCTAGTTTGTTTTTATGTTATTCTATTATGAAATCCTGTATTCTCTGTGCTGTTGGACTCATAACCCTAATTAAGAGAAACACCCGTGTGGCCTTCTCCAAATGATATTGTTGGTGATGTATACAGTATATATATATATATACATATGTCTATGTCCCATTATATTCCTGTTCCATTCCAACTATATTGCATGTTTCTTTCAACTAGATCCACTGAATTTTATTATGTTTGGGTTCATACCAACTGAATGCAGTATGATGATCCCAAATATGTTCAATTGTAATTATATAAGATTAAGCTAAATAACACCATGTGTCCTGTGAATTCAACCAACTGAGCTAAATCAGCCATGAATCCCCATAGTTTCATAGTTCTAGCCCTATTTTCCTATGGTTTTCCTATGGTTTTCCTATGGTTTTCCTATGGTTTTCCTATGGTTTCCGCCGGGGCCCGCTTTGAGGCCGAGAAACTCAGCAGGTCCTGTGCCTTCTCCGGTCCCAGCCAGCGCGTCAGCGCGCGCACCTTGCTCGGTTCGTCCGTCGTCCTGGGACAGGGCTAGGGATGCCAAATTTTAAATCATAAGTCATTGGTAAATCATGAGAAACCTATGATAGCAAAAATCATATGACTGAATCATAACATTTAACATTATGGAACATCATAACTTGGTAAATGTAACATGAAGAAAAACCATCTGGGCCATTTTGATAGCCAACCCTCATTGTCTTTTTTGAAGGGTAAACTACTATTTCTTTGGTTATATCAGCATTATCCCATTTGGTGTCCCATTTTACAGAAATCCCATGAAATCCACCAATTTATATATATATATATATGTGATATACCCATCATATTCCCATTCTACATCCCAATGATCCCACAAAAAACTCTCCATGTTTTTCGGATGAACCCCCCATGGCTCCGGGTATGTCCGGGTCCTCTCCACCGGCGTCACCGGCTGCTGCATCTCCTCCAGAGTTTGCCGCTCGGCTTCCGACAACGCTTGCGTCACCGAGGCCGCGATGCGACCTAAATGACGCCCATGGAAGGATGGTCTTTAAACGTTCAAACATGGGAGGTTTTGCGTATCAAAAATGGAGATCAAACACTGGAAAAATGGAGGAATCATGGAAACATGGTGATAAAACACCGTAAAGACATGGTGATTTAACAAGTTGTTCATTCATATAGTGATCTTTAGTCTCAAAGTGGCTTGTGACCATAAACAATGAAGATAAAACACAGGAAAGATTGTGATTTGACCTTTGAAATGGTTTCACTTCATCACAAAATTGTGTCGTTTCAAGCATCAAAACTGGAGTGGATCATAGTTCTATGGTGGTCTTCGCGAGATTCGAGATTCAACATGAACATGTGGGGATGATTTAAGCAAAGGGATAGTATTATCAATATATAATCATTACTATCATATATATATTAGTATATAAATATAGATATAGACACACATATCATTATATATTATATATATATACATATTATAATATATATACATATATATACTGTATTATATATACTAGTATGTTTATCGCAAAAAATGGGATGGTTTTAAAAAATGCAGCTGCCAACATGGTTGATTTGATCATCCCCGAGAGCTCCCGCAAAAAATCACAAGCCAGTCAGGCCAGTCATAAGTGGGCTAACCATGAGGATTCCATAGGTCATTAACCTACTAACCTGGGGAACTACCCTCTGGCAATTTAACATAGCTATTGAAAATCACCATTTTTAATGGGTAAATCAACTATAAATGGGCCATTTTCAATAGCTATGTTAGTTTACCAGAGGGTAACTATATAAGAATGTGTAATAATAATTATAATAAATAATTGTTAGTCATAAGACATAAATGTTTCCGTTGGTAAGTCGATGACCATTGCCGGTCAGTTTTTGTTGACCTATGGAACTTACTAACAACTTAGTGCATTAACTTAGTGACCGGATGTGACCGGTCTGGTGTAGCAGTACTCCATGAATTTCATGGTTGAAGTTGAGTTGAACTCAACTCACTTTTGCAAAATTGCACTATTTCTTTGACATCTGAGATAGCCATGATTTTTGGACATCAAGTCTGGTACATCTCGATGCTAAGATGTTGGCAAAAAATCCACAGCAAAAGGCTCATCCCCAAATGGGATGATGGGATCAAACCAGATCTGATTCCAGAACAATTCATCAAAACATCTATACAATTCATCAACCCCCAGAGATCAGAGAAAATCGATGCATATTCTTTAACAAAACCTTTGCCCTCAAAAAATGGACAGATAGGTATATGCTTAAACATATGGTGGTTTCCATAAATGGGGGGTACCCCCAAATCATCCATTTTAGATTGGGATTTTCCATTGTAAACCATCATTTTGGGGTACCACCCATTTATGGAAACCTCCATATCCTTAAACATTGACCCAACATCTACTGTTCCACTGCTACCCCACCGACCCAACATCCTCTGCCCAGCGACAGCCATCGCCCTCCAGAGCCCAGCTTCGAAGCAAGTCCTACCAGGTTACCAGGCCGATTAGGGCCTAAAAATGCTCATTCTTTCCTGTAAAAAATTGGACTCAAGGATCAGCAAACTGGTGCTTTTACCGCAAGAATAGGGATTTTTAAGTGATTTTTAACCACCGACATCAGTTACTCAGTGGGTTTAGTCACACGTTTAGTTGAACAGAATGTCCTATTGGCAATCGGGAAAATTGCTGCGGGCCGGTCTGTTACCCAACCCATAGGAAAAACGACATCTATGGCGATTGTACCTGCAAAAACAGGCACTTCGGTATCAACAAACATGTCGGATTTAGCTGGTTACCATCTGGTTATGACTAACAGTTCGCCATGGAAAATCACCATGCTATTAAGTTCGGTAAACCATCTATTTCTATGGGCCATCTATATATACCATGGCTATGTTAGTCATAACCAGAGGGTATATCCTTATCTGTCACTTCTGGCAGTTACAGATCGACCATGTAGAGATGATCCAGCCATGGGCGGCATATGATTCACATCGGATTACATGGCGCTCAGGCGCGGGGAACCGCTGGTCCGCTGGTCATTCTTCCAAGTAAACTAACATGGGTACAATATGGTACAATAGCAATACAATAGCTTTTTTTGACCAACAGCTACATGCCACTAAAAAAAATGCAGCATGATACAGCCATGTACAAATTGCAAATCATCTGACAATTAATAATGATACTGGGACAATCTGCCTGTACTGAAACCATTGTTGGTGAACATGCAAACTGAAGAACAACATCGCCACACTAAACCTGAGCCTACAAATTCCTGAACTGAGTGTGCCAGAAATGATGGGTACTCCTACACAAGTAGCGACATTCCAAACATGCCACACCCTCAAGTGCTTGAGGAAAAAATTAAATTGTCGACAAGGGGTGGGTGGCATCTGAAACTGGTTCGCGGCCTTCGACCAATCAGTACCGCACAAAAATGACCAAAATGATCTTTCAGCAAGAGTGATTTTTGACCTAAATGGTACTGTAAAGCTGAGTATCCGAGTGTTTCTTCCCATAAATGCCCAGAAATCTTTAAAAAACATCTTCGGCCACCCCCCTTTTTTTTCTGAGAAGTCCCCAAGGACCTCATCATAAGGACTCAAACTGCAAAAGACCAGCTGCACGCCTCAGGGCTGGTCGAAATTGAGATGTGCGGCATGCGGCTGTGAATGCATCGAATTTGTAGGTTTTCGGAGTCAGAGGTTGGAAATGTGTAGACATTTGAAAGTGTTGTGAAAGCATCAAACGTTTGGAGTCGCTATTGCTACAGTATCTCTTGGTACATCTTGGTACTGAAACATACAATTTGGATCATTGTATCCATTAACCTCATAACCCCCTTTATGTATCATTAGTGGATAATAACCCCAACTATGGTATGTGTATGCACTTGTCAGTGATTCGCCCTTCTCCCAAAAAATTGAAAACCAAAATAAAATCCTTCCGCCGTGGTGCCATTATCTCTGCAATCTTGCGCAACTTTGGCCAAGTGAGACATAGCAGAGTCATTGATGCCCTGACAGGCCGCACAATCGATGATCAACCTGGGGCCGACGTCAGAAAATCACCACTTTGGTTTCAAGTCGGGGAAATTTTGTCGGGAAATGACGCATTGACGTCAATGCCGCTGAGGAGTTCGTTGCTGATGGTTTTTGATGATTATTGTTTGTGGGGATGACCTCCAATACATCTGCTCGTTGTAACAGTGTCGATCGTTATGTTCTCCCGTTTCGCCGACCCAAATCAGCAACCTCTTGGGCTTCTCCCCATCCGGATGTCGGATGGTCTCCTGCAGCGGAATTTATGCTGCGTGTTGCTGTGTTGCAAGCTGGCCATCGTTGTAAAATGGATGTTTTAAATGTTTTAACCAACAACAATAGGGATTTATAGGGATAATAACTAATATATACGTATATATATATATATGGGAATATCATGGGAATATCATGGGAATATCATGGGAATATCATGGGAATAATGGTAGGGAGTTTTATGTGTTGTGGATATCATTGGGATAATCATTGGGATATCATGGCACCCTCCGGTGTGGTCCCAGCTGGCCATGTTTGATTACCGAAGTCGTTGGAGAATGGTTGGGTAATGTATTGGTCACTGATGATCCTCCAAGTTTTTCCGAACCTGACCTAGCAACTGATGATCCTCCAAGCTATTAGGATCTATACCCATAGGATCCATGTATGCCATATATGGTAACATTTACCATCAATATACCCCAAATGTTAGCAAATATACCATGCATGGATCCTATGGGATATAGTAGGTAACCTATCCGAAGCGAACCACATTCTTCCAGAAACCACAGACACCGAAAACGCAGCCGCGCCACCCCTGCTGCCCTGCCCTGCTGCCGTCCTTGAGATACAACGCCAAGGAAATGGCCACTCCTTCGAAGACGAAACCTGTGAGCCCCACCACCTGCCGATTGCAGGATTTCAACGGTGGTTTTATGCTGTTTTTGATACACCATTTACCCTCTGGTAATGGCTAACATAGCTATTGAAAATTGCCATTTATAGTGGATTTTCCCATTAAAAATTGTTTTTCGTTGTTTTTGATACACCATTCATTGGGACCTCAAACCAATTCTGATGGATGAAAAATTTATCAAACTCAAACTGGAATGTTGGTTTGAACCCAAATTGGGATTCAAGCCGCCAAAATGGATTTAAATGGTTGCGCCAAGGAAAATATGGGAGTTCAAAACAACCAAAATATACCAAAGTGAGGAATCCAACCAAACAACATTGGCAAGCTGGTTTAGAATAAATCTATAGTTTCATGAAGTGAAACAAACACATTTTCCGAGGGGGGCTTCACATTGTAGATAACGATATCTATGGTCAAAGGGCCGATCACCCGATTCTGCATTTAGACTTAGACAATTCAAATACCCTACAAAGATGAGCTGGAGCGACTAGTCCATCCTCCCATGTATATACTATATACAGCGCGTACAGAAGGTATGGCAGAAACAAATATCTACAAGAGTATGTTTGACAATTTGCCATTACTGCAACCCACCAAACACAGATTGACTCAGTCCCTGGACCCAGGCTCAATTCCAAAAATACTAGATGGATGTAAATCTTTACTTCACAAACATTGTTTGATCATGTTTAAGACATAGATCTAGAAATCCTAGGATTATGGTTGAACAACCTTCATTTCATGGCTAAACCCAACCATGTTTAAGCCATTAAACCACACATGTGGACAATTTATCCCCATTGTATTTCCATCTTGCCACATTTTCCTTGCCTAAATCCCATAAAACAAAAGATGAAATTCAACCTGAAAATCTGAAGACATCCAACCAATTATGTCTCCAGTATATCCCAACCAATATCCCAGCTATATCCCGAATCCCTACTAATGACTGGTTGGTTCAACTCCGAAAGACGGGTTAGTTAACCCCCCCCCATTTTTTTGGGGGGAAGGTTCGACCCTGAAATCTCGACAGAGGTTTCCTAAAATGGAGAATCCCCACTGGTTTCAATGCGAAAATGGTCGACTTGGATGATTTCGGGAACCTTCATGACTTTGCAGTGCCTCGGTTTGATCTCCGTACTTCTTCAAGATGGCGCGCTGAGCACTGCTGTACAACTCCCCCGAGCGGAAGTGCACCCCTCGTCCAATCCGGTGCGTTGGCGGATGGTCCAACAACCACGAGGGGAAATGTCACCTATCACCAGCAACAATGTCGATTTAATTGATGAAAATACTATGAAACATGGAAATTGACCAAACCAACAAAAATGGAGATTGATGTGTCTACCAAATTTCGCTTGCATGGTCCTATCTTTTAAGAGGAATAAGGACTAAAGTTGCTCTGGATGTCAATCTAATTCACAGACCTGAGGTAAGATCATTTTGGCAGCGTCTCCCTTATATCAGTATTGCTGGTTGGTGATTTCACTAGTTATTGGGGATCGTCGTCCAAATATCGTTGAACATGTTCAAACATATTGAACATATTTAAACACCACAAATCAGTGTATCAGCGTATCACTACAATCATCATTTCTGAGACCTGCTGACCTAGTGACCTAGTGACCTAGGGACCTAGTGACCTAGTGACCTAGCGACCTGATCCCCAGAAAGGGACCGAGTTGACAACTTGTCACATCATAACGCTCCGACGAGAGGCCACACACGTGGTATTTCAAGACCTCACCAGGCAGGTCGCAAGGGGTGCGTCTGACAATGGTGTGCCACAAAAAGGGGTGGTCATGGGTTATTGGGAAACATCTTTGGGGAAAACTTTAGGGGAAACATGGACCATAAATTGATGATGGATAAACATGGATAAACATGGATAAACATTTTTCAAAACCCATAAATTGATATAAATTGATGATGATAAACATGGATAAGTCTATTGAAAAACCATCAAACTGATGGTAATTTTTACCCAAAAACAGACGATTCGCCACAGCCACATTCCCCAGGATTTCATGGACCGACAAAAAGCTCAAGGGACACCAAATGGTTGACCCACTTAATAGGACCAAAAAACACCGAACCATCAAAAAACCATATATATATAAACATATATAAAACATGATGAAACCCCTGGTTTTTCTTTTGTGTCTTCAATCTATGTTCCATGGCAGTGAGGGCCAACTAGATTGCACCTCAATTTCTGGTGTTTTCCCATGTTTTCCCATGTTTTCTTGGCACAACCCCAGGCCCATGTTTTCCCATCCCGGCCGCACCTCCAGCTTCGAGAAGCGGATGATCACAAAGCCCAGCGCCACGACGGTGCCACAGGCGATGCCGCGGGTCATGTCGCTGAACAACGACGTCAGGATCATGCCCCAAATCACCATGCGGCCACTCCTAGGTGCACCAGGCGAAAGTAAGGCAGGCTGTCATGCAGGCACTGCGGGCCCGGGTTGACATTATGGTGAATGGTGGTGGGGTTTCTGGTGCTTTATGGTTACTGTATGTTACTGTATAGTTCGATGGGTTTATAACATTTTATAACCCAAGCAAATCACCAAATCACCATGCGGCCACTCCTGGGGGATACATTTCCAAGCAGCTTGGAAACACATGGAAAAACATTTGTTTTTCATTGTTTTGCAAAAGATGTTGAGCTTTGAACCAGTGATTTCCCATGGCTCCCAGGCCCCAGGAAGATGCCAAAAATCTACCCACGGGGAAACGATCATCTTTTCGGCCATGTTCCCACTTCCGATTTCTGGTAGATGAGCCATGGAGTGAGTTCAACTTGATTGAACTAGCTCACCAATTAGAATTCAGTTTTCCATAGTTTTACATATGTTTCCATATGATCACATGTTTCTTCGATCTGCGCCATTTTGATCATGGCATGGCATGTCACGCCCTGCCTTTGAAGCCGGCGGGTCACCAGGAAAGCCCAGTCCATCAGCATGCCGCCCCCCATCCTGAAGATATCTTGAGATGTTTTGGGTGCCCCTAAGTGGGTGCCTTCGTGGTTCAGCCCATGTAAAATGGATGTTTTTTAGCAACAACAATATTCTATGGATTTGTAAGGAAATTGATTGCCTTGTACAGGCTAGCGGTCTCTTATCTTGCAACAAACCATCCGGTGTCAAGAGAAAAATGGCAAGCTGGGACATATCTTCTAAATGGAGGTCCATAGGAACCAACAATGGTGCATTTTTTGTTACCATGTTTGATTACCGAATGGTAAGTGGGTTATAACCCCGGTTGATCCAGTAGGGTAAGTAGGGTTAGTCCACTTATAACATCTTAATACTAGGGTGAACTAACCCACTTACGATTCCTGAGGTGAACCACAATTAGAAAAGTTGGAAAGCTGACAACCATTACAAATCTACAACATCCTTGAAAAGAGTTGTTTTTTTGGGGGGGACCCCTATAAATCAATATATAATATTATATTATATATATATGTTGGAAACCACGGCTTTTATCCGCCAAATATGAGATGTTGCTGCACATGCTACCTTCAAGCACTTCAGACAATGGAAATGTTGTTGAGGTCAACCAGGAAATGGGGATCGTGGCCATAAACATGATCCAATTCATGGTACTGGCAAGCGGAAAAAAAAGTCAATGTAGCGTCTTTCGGAAAGAATAGGAAAGATAAGATATGCTAGTCATTGGGGATAATCCCAAACTGACATCATATCCTGATCCAAGTCCTGGAAAGAGAATTATTACTGCCATTTTACATGCCAAAACCATACTGATCATACAATCCTGCGAATGCACAAAAGGATTAGGATAGAATATCATAGAATATCACCACAAGCCAGCCAATACTAGCTTACTACTTGGTGGTTCATCCCACTTAGTAAGTGGGTTATAACCCCAGTTATAAGTGGATTAACCCTACTTATCCCATTTATAACTGGGGTTATAACCCACTTACTAAGTGGGATAAGCCACCAAGTAGCTGGATCTCTTCATATTTCTCAACCCTTTGATCTTTGCATGTCCAGTGTCTGCATCAGAAGACCTCCCAGGAGAAACCTGGGCAGATAGTCCACCAATGGAATGCCAGAGCCCCACCTGATCGGGACGCACGACTCGATACGACTCGGGGATCACTGGGCCGAAACGACCCAAGGCACCGATCCGCTAAGAGTCAGGCGAAATCCCCAAAAAAAAGCCAGGCAAATAATCATGAAAATTCAATTTGAAGGGTTCAATCCTTTTCAAATCTGTTCAATCCTTTTGGGAAGCCCAAAAGGAAATCTGGAAATGCCTTCCATCACCCTAACATCACCTTCCATGCCTCAAAAAACTCTTAAAAACTATATTTATACTAGTTCCATCTAGTTCCAATCCCTATTTATACTATTCAATGAATAGATATGGGGCCCGATATGGGGACGAATCAACAAATCCGATGTGGGCCTTTATTTTTGTAGGCGACAAAGGAAGGGTATCATCTTTTTTTCGGGGAGCTAGGAATGTTCAGAGCTCCCAAGCCAATCTGGAGAAGTGGCATCCCCAAGTGCAGCAGGGTGATAATGGCCACCTGGTCCATGGGGAATGCTGAGATATGCTGAGCATGGTCAAAACCCGGTTGTGAAAACCTGAAAACCCACAGTTTTCCGGTTTCCTTGTGTTTATATATGTATTTATATCATGTCCTCTGAGAAAATATATGAAAAACAATCTGAGAAAATGATGCTCTGAGACGGATGACGCTTCCATCAAGAAAGCCCATGTCTCAGCACCTCTCAAGTGGGCTTTTCTAGCTTGTCTTGGGAGGCCCCAGTATTCAATGGATTGATTTAATGAACATGACCATGACATCAGCAAGAAGCGTTTGTGTTTTTTATGAACCATCACCGGTTGGTGGTATACCTACCCCTCTGAAAAATGATGGAGTTCGTCAGTTGGGATGATGAAGATCTCCCAATATATTATGGAAAATAAGTTCAATTTCACTATGGTTTATAGGTGATATACCTACCCCTCTGAAAAATAAAACATGTTCCAGTCACCATCAACCAGATCAAGGATGGGTTCTTCTGGTTGCAACATTTCCCATCAACCAAGTCTGGGGAGCATGGTTCGGACCTGAGAAACATGGCCGAATCTCCATGTGATAATGGGGGGCTCCTCATCTTCTCCGACTGATTCACTCGGTATGGGATATGACTAGGTCGTCCCTAGGTCGTCTAGGTCGCTGCAAATCATTCAGACTATCAGTGACTATCATTCAATCCTATGACCACATTATCCACATTGATTTTGGTTGGTAAACCCTTTGAGTGTCAAATGCCACTGTTTTCTTGTGATATATCTCTCCAAACCTTACCTTACACCTGCCCCAAAAAAGTGTCCTAGATGGTCAACACATATTCCGAATCCCCATATTTGGTAGTTATATATATATATATCCCCAAAACCTCATAGTATATGGAAGATTACATACATCATCAATCATTCTCAGATCTACTCCCACCCTTACACCAACTTACACCTATTACACCTTCCTCCCCCAAAACAAAACAAGTCACACCACGGCACCAAGCCACCCCCTCCCAACAAAACCATACAAAACCAACAAACCAACAGATCCAACAGGTCGGCCAAAGGCACCGTATATCTGGCAGCCAGCGGGTCGCCCTTAATGCCCTCCTTGTTCAAATCCGTCATGGCGCTCGTGGCATTCATCGGCACCCCGCCACACAGGCCGCCCAGCAACGTGGCAAGGCCTAGGGACGACATCTCCTGGCAGGTCATAGGGCGCGGCTATGGGCAACCACCATTTGTTGAAGGCGAAATCATTTACAAACCGGCCATGTTCCATAGCTATGTCATGTTGGATTACCAAAGGGTAAATCAAGGAAAAGGGTAAAACTTGAAACAAATGTACAAAATTGTACAAAAAGGTGAAAACACATGATGGACAAAGGATTCAACGAAAAAAGAAAAAACAAAGAACAAACATGCTGGAAATGGTCGAAAACGCTTCTGTCAGAACACCCCTTGAAAGCTAGGAGTCATGGTCAAAGGAAACAAAAAGCGACATTTCCACGGTACCTAATTACAAAACAAAACATCCCTCCAAAAGCAAAGACGGTGCAATCTGGAAGAATTCGCACCAAAAAACAAACCACATGTCGGAATGTCAGCCCCCTCTCAGGCTACATGGAACTAACACTGACTTAAGGTTTTGAGATGCGTAGAGATCTCCAATTTTCAATTTGGCTGAGAAACAAAAATATAAGCCAATCAGTTGTCAATTCTTCCCCACCGTAGTTGCTAGACAATTAAAAATTTACTCAAAAACACCAACCCTCATGTAGCTAAGCAAACTGGCGAATCTCCCAAAATCATTTGAGCCCACCTCATCTACTGAGTAGGGTTCATCTGCGTAGGCCTAGCCAAGCAGGACATGGACTGCAAATCCATGTTCTGCTATCAAGCAAGTATGGATTCGATGACTTACAGCGTATATTGATGCACATGTATACTATATATATATTGTAATATAGCAATCTATGGGTTGTTCAACCCTGAGTCGAGAGCTGTATTCTGCTAGTTGTTTCGAATTCTTGATGTGGTTGCGGTCCAAGGCATAAGATGCGAACCACAGGGTTTCCAGGGAACTAGAGTAGTGAGATAGCCATATTTAGCCTCTGACTCCGACCCACATTTTTTGATCGAAAAATGCTGAATGTCCACAGTTAGCCTCCGGTGACCCCGGCTTGCTGGAAAATCCCCTATGACTTTCCCATTCAAACCTCTAAGGGATTCCCCAGGCAGGTTCAATGACCGGGGGGATGCCAACCACCAAGCAACGGATTCGATGGCAATGATGGTCAGGGCTCTCATGATGGTGGCCACCAAAACCAACAGAAAAGATTCGAAACTCGGCCAAGCCAGGTAGAAGGCTTGAGCAAACTCATACCTGAAGATGGAAAAGCTGAGATCGCCACAGGGAACCTGTTTCTGGTGCCCAAAAGTGTGTAAGAAACAACAATTGGGAATTGGGAATAGTAAATCAACAATAAAGAGGGGATATGACATGGCATAACCAGCAATAATGGAATAATGAGAATATCATCGGATGTATCACCAATTTTTGAGTAGTTGGATTTGTCTGAAACTGGTGTATACCCCACGATTGTTGTTTCAACAGGGAAAGTGATGATGAACCTGCAAATTTGGGGTCGCCACTATTTTCAGACAAGCCCACATGCACAAATTGTTGGCAAGGCCCTCAATTTGTAGCCAGGTATGCAGGCTCAACAGGTATTCGGACATGGACATGTCCCCCAGATCAACAGATTGACTCATACACATTCATGCAGACAGAGTAAGAAACTGTCATGGCTTTGCCAGCTTACTCTTTGGCGAAAGAAAAAGACACTGATCTTATATGTACATAATTATCTACAATTATAATATACTTATATACATATATGTAGCAAAGCCCAAAAAGATAGAACCTGTATCTTACCGTTATTTCTGTGGGAATGTACTTTTCTATCTTTTTTTGGGGTTTGCCTCATCACATATAACACTGTATATACCCTCTGGTAAATTAACATAGCTATGGAAAATAACAATTTTTCATGGGAATATCCACTATAAATGGCCATTTTCAATAGCTATGTTAAATTACCAGAGGGTATAATGTCCTATCCTGTTTCTGTAGTGCCACGGTGCCAGGTATTTGGCAGTGGTTGATGAAAAATCTGTAGGGGCTGCACCTGCCAGAGAAAGCCATTTTGAAAACGCCAGGTGTTCCGGTCCTACGAAAAAAGGGCTCATGAGCGATCTGTGATCTGTGGTTTACTACATTGTCAATGTGACTTAGACAAAATAAATCAAAATGATATATGACTTAGACAAAATGATATGTCAATGGTTTACCACATATTTCCTCGGGATTAATATCCAACTGTTCCCAGAGGACCCGGACCCAGAAATTCCTTGGAGTTTGGATTCAAAAGGGATATCAACCATCAAACAGAGGGGGTGTAGCGGTGTCATTTGTATGGTGCACACAAAAAAGGAAGGCTTTGCCCAACGGCTATTTGACGACTACAAGGGAGGCTTTAGGGAGGCTGTAGGCTGTAGGGAGGCTAGGCGGAGAAACATGCTGTAAAAAACAAGTACGCTGATCATTTGGGAATGATAATAAATGATCCACTGTAGCTGTAGCTGTGCAATCACCAGTCACGCGAAACACATGCGAATCCCTGAGAATCATCCTGTCATTGTGGGGATGTAAAACATTTCAGTCGACCATACTTGCATTTGCATATCAGTACGAGTAGCTCCGGAGTGGCCATGATGCTGAGATGCAAATGGCATGTCACCCCAGGAAACAGGCAATTACAATCATCAGGTAACGACGAAAACCACGAAAACCACGAAAAACTATCAAAAACTGGCAAATTCCGCACATCCAAGTGAGCATTCCTCCAGGTGTGCCTTCGTCCCAGATATTGTAGGTCTTAGAAGAAATACACGCCCCAGTTACTATGGAATCTAATCAGGTGCACAAAAAAATTCTTAGATCATCCCAGTAGTGCAATCGTCAGCCGAAAAAACAAATCCCACCCAGCGGTTTCAAGCATACCCGGGCCTCCACAATGCTCCCCACTTGTATAGACTATAGATTTTGATGGATTCCGATTATCTCTGGTTCCCAACCGCTCCCCCAAGACCTACTGCCATCTTTTGGATGGATACCCTCCGGTAATCAAACATGGCTGGGAAATCCCCGAACTAAATGGAGGTGTGACAATGTTCATAGCTGAAAAACATTGAACTCGTGGATTATCCAGCTATGTTTGATTAGCGGATACTAATGACCACCTCGCTCCAAATCAATCACTGATTCGCATTTCTCCGACCTCGTGACCACTGGCCGGTGAGAGCCACCCTTCCTGCAATTTGTCGCAACATTCACCCTTCAAAGTGTTGCAAAACATGTGGATCGAAATACACTAATTGTTGACCATAAATACAGTATATTAAAAAAAAAACAATACCATAAATCTCAAAAACTGATCTAAGAATGATGTTCAATGATTCTATAGTAGTATACTCATCATCTTAAGCATGATCTGCCCATCCAGATTTTTTTCGCTGCGTTTACCCCAACAACTCGGTCCTCTGCGAGTTCTTCCAGGCCTCTTCCAGTCCAGAAAGCCCACCCATAGAAGACACTCACAAGCCTGGAATGTCTCACTCTCCACTGGTCCCCTGGTCCAACTTGGATCTGCACTTACATCTAAGGTGATCTTTGCCAGGCCAATAGTGCCAATAGTTCTCGGGATTTCAACTTTTAAGCAACAGGGTTTATGTCCAACCACACTTGCACCTGCAGGTATTCACATCCTCAATGGGATTTCCCATCACACCAGCTTCTGCGATGATCCAACGATCGGAGGTTGGGAGAACCAGGGACCGGGTTCTTTTTCACAACCAAACACACAGGACATTTTGTGATACCCCAGTTCCAAACCATCCATTTCAAACACGCAGATCCCACCATGGGCTTTGATGATGGTTCGGATCATGCTGCATGCTTGGTTTTCCTTGCAAAGTAGCAACATGGGTGTGTTTGAAAAGATCGGTGATCGGGTGCCTGCAAAAAAAAAACAGGCCTAATCAGACATGTTGGGTCTCCCACATCTTGAGTGAATGGGATATGTGGGAGATATCATTGGGATGTGTACTGACGTTAAGTTATGCACATCCCATGATATCTCCAATATGTATATATATATATATATATATTCTGAATCTACTCCAATAGATTTGGGGGAACCCTGTCCTGCCCTAAACCCAGCTGCCTTTGTCCTTGCTGATGGCTCAATATCCTCAACCCTCCCACCACTG
>Ga0126342_10011135_pt1 | contig 16077 bp, 15 predicted proteins | sample Cyp1metagenome_FD_92528 | JGI IMG/M metagenome (GOLD analysis project Ga0126342, IMG submission 92528) | Coral microbial communities from Lord Howe Island, Old Settlement Bay, Australia - Cyphastrea 1 metagenome | ecosystem: Host-associated > Invertebrates > Cnidaria > Coral ... | reverse complement strand
TTTTGTATCTTCTGGAACGCTCCAGCAGATTGATGCGGCACTGCTGAGATTCACAGCTACACGACCAGTGAGATGCTGTAATGATTTGTGCAGACCCTTCTCAGCTCCGCAACCATGATCTTTTGACCAGACTCGAACCTGCGCGGCCGCACTGCCTTTGCTGTGCGCCGAGCATTGCAAGCATGTCCGATGTTCCAGTTGCTGCTGAGCTGCTGAAGAGAAATGCGAAATCGACGGCCGCCCGTGTCGCAACGGCAAGGAGCGAATCGCCGATTCGAGTTTCGACCTGAGCCACCACAGGACCACAGCACCCGAAAAAAATCGAAAAAAGGTAAATTGCTTCCAAGCAGCTGCTGGACCGTTAACTGTTCCAACCTGAAGTCATGGTGTTTTTCGTCATGGTAACATCAACAGATCCATGTTATTTCCATGTTCATGTTGACATCGCTGACATCGCATTCTTCAAAACTCAGTGCTGAGTGGTCCAACTCCCTGCTCCCCGCTTTTTGAGCTCCAGGCATGTCAACACTTCTGGTGTGATGAACCAACTGACCTGCCATCGAATGCAACGGGAATCGAATGGTGATCACATCGATTCACTGAGTCACTGAACCGAGCCTGATAGGACCTGGTAGCTGTTGGTCGTCAGGAGAATGGTTACTCCATTCTCGTGCCTGGCATCTGCAAACTACGACTCTGTGACTATATGTGACTATGATAAATATTCATAAACCAATCATAAACTGTTGGAAACAATTGGCAAGCTGATTTTGAAGCCAAATTTTCTGCTGCGCAGCACCCTTTCCATCCTTTCCATCCTTTCCATCTGCCAATGGAAATCGTCCAAGTCGCTTGACCAACTTGGCAAAGTCAAAACATTTTCCTCAGCGATGTTCCCAAATAGTCCCATGTGGGTATGTCTGAAAATGGGCTATACCCCCAATTACAGCCATTGAGTAGGGATAATGATCATTAACCATTGGGTTTTCTGGGTACACTATTTTCAGACAAACCCATATGGTCCATCTGGTCCCATCAAAACAGCGCCTGGAAAGAAACAGGTCGGACAAGGGGCGCAGGGTGGGAATGTCCTCGACGTCTTTCATCACCAAAGCCATGGATGACAAATCCACCATGACGCTCGGACCCGTCAAGCTCAAACAGCGATGCTGCAACAACCTGAAAAAAAAAATCAGAACTCCACTCATTCAAAATGACCAACTTGGGTAACCCAGAAAAATGCGGAAGATTATGAAAGAAGATGAGAAAAATATGCGTTTATAAACATGCGAAACATCGACAGCTTCACAAACCGACCAAGAAAATATGATGCACCTGTCGTAGATCTCCACCAAGAACTTTAAGCCGCCCAAAAGGTTGACATCGTGGTTGGCTCTTGAGTTTGCCAAGAACAGTGGCAGGTACACAAAGACAAAGGTTTTCTGCTCATGGCCATCTAACAGGAAAACGTCCAATAGCACATCCTGCCGGCGAGCTATGGCGAGCTGAAGATGCTGAAGGACTGATGATCTGGATACCTGGATACCCAGCTATTCGATCATACCTGCCCAACAATCGTCAACAATGATGGATCCATCTATATACCATCATCCATCTATATATCATCTGATGATCCATCATGATCCATCTATCATCAAGAAAGTCCAAGAAATGCCAAGAGTCCCTTTCTTTCTGTGTCAAATGAAGCCAATCATCTTGCAACTCCATTGCCAGCTGTTGCTCCACGCATCCTTAGCCACAAATTTCAGGGTCACAATCTTCACACCTCACACCTGGATGTTCGCCTTAAAATGCCTAAAACCATTCCATTTTTGGGGCTACAAAGTTCGCCCATACCTCAATAATCTCAATCCTCAATGTCACTCTGCCCAGGTGCGTGTGAGGCAGGCCAAACGTGCTTGAACCATGTGCGAAGGCGTCATCACTGGTAGATTCAGTGCCTCCAAGCAACATGATTTCAAGGCCATTTCTCTGCGATTTCAAAACAACAAACATTTATTCCATTTATTCCATTTATTCCATTAATTTATTTTATTTATTCCATGAAAATTCCATGAAAATTTCAGTTGAATTCTCCCTTAAAATGCTGACTTCGTATCGAAAAACATTGGGTGTTTTCTGTCAGGTTTTCTCCCAGCAGAGGATGACTTTGGTTCCATAGTTCCACCCCACCCGACTCATCCGACCCAACTCACCTCGGCCCGGCTCTGAATGTATTTCCAGTAGACCGCATGGGGGTCTAGCTCCTCAGCACAGGAAATATATGGGAACTAATGGGAACTATGACTGTTCATGACTGTGATGACTTGGTCAAAAAAAACAAACCATGAAACGATTCGCTGGTGTTTTTGATGGCTGTTTCAACTGGAAAATCTGGAAAATTGGCGGGAAAACATCAGAACTTTTTGTACATGACCAAGGCTCGTGAATCTGTTGGAGAGCGTGGAGAGCTCTGACCAAGCAACGACCATTCGCTTCGTTCAAAAAAAGAGAACCCTTCAAAGTGACAGTCCCTGTGACCTCAACTGCAAATTCCGTCGATAAAAGTGGGACATCGTGGGACATTGCTGCTGCAACAGCCAACCTACATTAAAAACCACTACTGCCATCGCCAGGCGGCTCCACAAAGGATACAAACTTGAGAGAGTAAGCACATCCTCAAGTCCCGCGGTGCTGAGCGGTGCCAGTTGGATTGATAGGAATGATAGGAAACGTTGGCGTCATGTGAAAGAATTCATCAAATCAAGATAAAGTAAATTTGCTCTCCTTTGACGCCTGCTAGTTTCTGAAAGGGAACTTGAGGGCTTGCAGCGGCTTGCACAACATGGAAGAAATATGAAGAAATATAATGTTTCCAGCCCAGGAGCTTCAAGACCTTCTCACCTTGATTTGTTAAGCCATCCTGCAGGAGAAACACGGAGTGTGGGTTGTTCTCACCCTGCAGAAACTGTGGGAAGTTGAACTCCTTCAAGATGTCAACCTCAGTCAGAGATCACCACAAGATACGAGTATCTGCGAGTACCTGCGAATACTGAGGATCACCTGTACCTGAGACTCCCAAGAACCAAACTTCTCGACGCGAAGCGTATCTTAATTTTTTTTTCATCGGATCTTGTTGGCAACTTTGCTGCCGAAGTGCAACAGGCCCAAGGTATTGATAGCTTTCACCCGTCAGAGAAGCCAAAGATGGCAGGTACGCCTGCAAGTTCTCCACGGCGTAAGACAACACCTGGCGGCCCATGGGTTTTTGATGGGTTTTTGATGGGTTTTTGATGGGTTTTTGGTTTTTGGGCATCCAAATCTGTCGCAGTCGATCCCCAAAGTCGTGACCTGCTCTGGACGTGTGCGGTCCCTGGGCGGTACAATCTTGGCAAAGTCGGGGCTCTTACAGATGCCACCTGCCCGAATCGCAAATCTTGGGCAAAATCATCAAAAGTTGGGTCAAATCTTCACGAAGCTTCCAAAATCACATGCGTTTTTGTCAAATTTCCAGAGATGAGATCATGGCGGATTAAAAAAAAAGTCTCGGAACAGTAATCAGCTGATATCAGCTGATGTCAGCTGTTCAATGTTCAGTTCAAAATCCAGAAACATACAGCGAATTACAGGAAATGTCCATGAAAGTTTCAGCCAAAGAAAAGCGCCCAAGCATGCCGGTGTTACGGCATGCCAGCAGCACCATGAGACCATTCAACTCATCCAAGGTCATCTCATCGCAAAACAGAAGATCCTGGAGCTACCCCAATAGCTGGGATGGTTGGAAAAAATTGAAAATCCTATTAAAATCCTATTAAAATGATATAAAATATGGATGATTTATGATGATTTGGAAGTTATCCTATTTTAGGAAAGCTCCAATGAAACCAACAATAAGTGTCCATGTTGAGCACAAGCCACCTGTGATGGCCAAGTACCATCAAGTTCCACCAAGCGTCGCGAATCGATTTCCATGTAGACTTGGAGAGTCGAGAAGGTCTATCCTGACTGATGGTGGGTGCATCAAATCACAAAGTCATGGTGGTTATGTGGCCAATGTGGCCTGGTTGATGGTCATGTGCTGGTAGTTGTCCTGAGTTCAAAGAGTGCCAAAGTTGGCCTGTTCGCATATTTCCCAAGATTCCCAACAAAAACATACAAAAACCGCCACAACAGTGCCATTTTTTCCCACAACGGTCCACAACGATCCACAATCCAATCCGAGATGCGCGAACAAACCATCCCAAACAAAGCATGGACAGAGTGGCCCGCTTCGCCTCTTCCTGAGTTGTGCAGCTGGGGGAAAACCTCCTGGGGGATCCTCCATGGCACAACGAAAAACGTGGCCAACACGTGGCCGGCCTGGCAGCCCAAGGCATCGTAGATGCCGCTGTCCTCTTTGAACTCGGCGGTTTGATCCAGCACCTGGCGCAGCGGCCCAGCCCCAGTGGCCCAGTGTCCAATGAGTTCCATCCGGGGTTCCATTGCCACTGGGAGAAGCACAAAAAGATCAAAAGTGTCACAAAAGTGTCACAAACCGCTCATGGAATGCTGGGCGGTTACTCGGCTACGTTATCTACGTGTTGGATCCAGCCATTGTCGCAACGAATGCCGAACCTCATCAATCTGGTCATCCAATGAATTCAATGAATCTGCATCCTCCTGGAGGAGTTTTCGGTAGTCCACCGACTTTGGTACCTCCGATTCGATGTCAACGGACGGGTCGGAGGACCACACGGACGGGTCGGAGGAATCAATCGGGTCACGGAGATTCACCCAGCGCCAAGATCAGCCAAGATGCATGGTTGACCTTGAAGGAATGTAATCGACTGGTGCCAGGAATCAGCAGCTCCTAGGAATCATTTTTCAGCAAAGTTTACGGATCAAATGTGAATCGTCTGTTGAACGATTTGAACGGAGACAGTCGGACACAGAATGTTCAAACATGTTCAATCCATATTGATGGGGGGAATATAGTGACAGCGGCCGTGGCTATGGGGTAGAACCCCTGCAGCTACTTTCCCTTCGGATACACCGCTCAACAAGCCAAGTGTCCGCCAGTTGGGTGGCAGCAACCTGTGGTGATCAAGGCAGACAGAAGCCACCAGAGGCACCAAGGTTCACTCTGCTAAAATCATGATTCGCAGGCAAGATACCGAATCATAAGTCCACTCTGTAGGAGGCAGCCTCAGCGATCCAATGATCCATGCGATGGAAGAATGCCCCATCCATCACATCCATCTGCCATTTCCGCCAAGAAGCTCCCAGGTACTCTCAAGAACATAGGATTTTTTCCTTGAAACCGCATGCAGCTTATCACCACACAATCGAAAGCATGCAAACTCCGTTCATGAAATGGTTTGAAGGCACACTCTTTTGCTGCTATCATTCACATCCCAGGTTCTCATACAATTTCAGGAAGGACTGTGCGTACCTTGTACATGGGGAGCCGTCAGAAGCGCGCAAGAAGGCAGCACAAGAAATTGCACCAACTCAAGCACAGAATGAGCAGTTTCCATCACTATGACAATGCAAAGTGCAATAGGGAAATTGAAAATCTTAACACTTATTGAACAATTATTGAACACTTATTGAACAGTTGATGGTTCTATGATCCAGTTTCTGAAAGCTTGGATTCTCTCAAGATGGGATGCTTTACTCTACCAAGGTGCTCGTGAACAGCCACCACAATTGCTGGCCAATCGTGCACCGCCTAACCAGTCATCCGTCAACACACGTCATGAAATTCGAACTTTCAGAGTGTTCCTGCAATGAAATACGAAGCCTTCCTGCCATAGAACAGTGATGAACAGTGATGACGGAACAAAACGCAGGAACCTCGATGAAGGACTGGTAGGTCATCGTTAGCGATTTCGCATAGGTCATCGCTGTCAGGGTCGATGCATGGATCCTGACAGGCCAGGAACTGATCTGCCGAAAACCCATCCCTCCTGGAACCGATGGAACCAAAGGAACCTCAAGGAACCCAACAAAATGATCATTGATCATGAGATATCATGAGTCATGAGTGATCATTGATGATCATTGCCATTTCCATCCATTTCCCATCAGTCATCATGCTGCATGCTGTTTCATGATCTTTGGGAACCAATGGGAACCAATGGGAAGCAATTTTGAAGAAACGACTCAACTCGCAGTCCTGGACAAGTAGAGAGAAAGCTCCTTAGCCACCAACAAAACATCGGGGACCTGGTGGGGCCTATTTTGTGACGATGACAGCTGTCCAGCGGACGCGGCGGACGCGTCCTCTGGGTCCGGCGGTCCGGCCAAGTCACGGCGAACCAGCTTTCATTATTCCAGTGCACGCTTTTGCTGTTGCGGTTTTTCACATGAAAGTTCTCCTGAGCCAAAGTGACAAAGTGCTTCAAAGTGCTTCAATATCTTCAATTGAAGCATAAAGATATTTTGAAGAAAAATGCTTAGCAATTGAATCACTTTGAATCAGGTCTCTGGGGGGAAGGGGCATCCTACATGACTTGCCATGACTTTGCCATGACTTGCTGCACCAAGCAACGCTTTTGGACGGTTGAAACGAGAACCCCCCGTGTGTTGTGATGTAGACACCTTGCAGGGGAGGGCAGATCCACCGTTGGTCAACGTCAAGAAATGGCACCAGCAAGAATCCAATCTGGTTGGAAAACTGTGTGAGGTTAAGGATTCAGAATCCAATATTGGCTAAAAGAATCCAAAAGAAGAGTATAGAAAAGTACAAAGATGGTACTAGTCTAGAGGTGTCCAGAGTCCATTCTGTGATTCCAAGAGACAGCCAGCGTATATCATTCCAGGCAGATTCAAACTTAAAGAATTCATCTATGTGCAGCGCATCTGTCGAACAATTTGGGACCCCGTCAATTCATCTATCCAAAGTGGTCAAGTCTAACACTTTCCACTTTCAGACTTTTCCAAATACTTCTCATCTTTCCATATGATTTTCCTATACCTACAGGATACTACAGGATACTAAGGTGCTCTTTTTTGGTGCTTGGATTTTTTGGTGCTCAACGATGTCAACGAGGTCAAGCCGTAAGCCGCACACCTTCGGCTCGCCGACCTTCGCTGAAGATGACCTCACCATGGATGTAGACCTTGGATTGGAAGGACGAGGCCAAACGACCTCGGCGTCGCGACACACCCGAGCTGAATCGCTCTGGAAGATGGATGGATGGATGGATGGATGGATGGATGGATGGATGGATGGATGATGGATGGATAAGTATGATGGATTATCCCATTCATTATCATTTATCATCCATAATTCCATGGATAAGTACAATTTATCATGGATTATCCCATGAAAATTATGAGTCATCATCCAGAATTACCATATATTACTAAACCATAATCCAGTTCCATGAAAATTATCCATAATCCATGGATGATGAATGGATAATTAATTAACGGATGATGGATGAATGGATGAATGGATGAATGGATGATGGATGGACAATGGTCTGTGCACGCCTTTTGTCATAAATTGTAGGCTGAATAAAGTCTACAACTGAGTACAACTGAGTCGAGAACCACCAAATTCCAGTCTTTCCTCAGCAGTGAACTCCAGCTTATCGAGACATATTATTTGATGGCTCTTGGAATTTCCGAATCTTGGATCCACCAATGTACCAATGGAATGGAGATGCAAAAGTGGCACAACAGAAGACGCTTGAGGAGTTTAGAATGTCCGATTGTAGAAACTGCATTTCACGGGTGTACAAACAAACACATTGAATAGATTTGAAAAGGCTGACAGAGGCCTGCCAGGAAAGAATGTGAATCACTAGCTGAACGCTTCAAGTTTCATCCATCAGCATGGAGAACAGCGGGTGGATGGAGAGTTTGTCGCTGGTGTTCACCATATGGAGCTCTTGAATCAGCGTGGTCGGCAAGAAATCCAGCGCCAACGGCTCCCGGAAATCCAGTGGGTTTTCACCCGACCGCAAGACTTCATCAAGAGCCGCCACCACACGCCTCGGTTCCAAGGATTGCCACTACGTCACGTCGTGTTCCAAGGGGGTCGTGATTTGGTTCCAAGTGGCTGAGACTTTCTGGAGAATTCTTCAACCCGAAACGTCCAGTTCCATCCACTCACTCACAGTAGCATACAGCATGTGTTTTGGCTGTTATTGTCTGTTCATGTCTGTTCCTATTTTCGATAGTTCTTTCTCTTGGCCGTTTTCCCTTCCTTGCTTCTTACAATTCCAGGCTCAAGCCAAACATCCAATCCGAAACATCCAAACCATTCGCGTCACGTACCACTTCACCGAGGGGCTGCGTCAGTGCTTTGGGCGCTTTTGTCTTTCTCAACCACCGTTGCAAGTCTCGTTTCACGGACTCGCGTTCCTGCAGAAACAAGCTCGCGTTTCATCACACGTTATCACAACAGTCACAACGCGGGATGACTCGGCATAACCCGACAGCGCATCCTTTGTCTTCTCGTTCATCTTGTTCAAAGTCCCACTGATGATTCCTCGGAATGGCAGAAAAGCCAATCGCTTTCATTGCAGACACGAGAACACGACAGCGGTAGCGGTGGCACCCAAGCCCTGGCAGCCAAGCTTCCAATCTGTGCTCCCAGCATGGGCAAACACGTCAGGATGATCGCCAGCACCAGGGCTTGTTCCAGCTCGTTGGTTGCAGCAAAAGGGTACGGTGCTGGAGTGTACCTGGCAATGAGACGCAGTCACTGCAGTCAATGAAATAAAAATGGGATGGAAATATATGGAAAATGATAGAATGGCCATGAATGGCCAATATGGTCGAAGCATTTCGCAACAGCAAATCAAATGCTGCGAAGGGACTCTGCAATGACCCAGTTGAAGGAGATCCTCAGCAGTTTTTTTCAGAAAGGAATTGCTAAAACAGTCCTTGCAGCACATGGAGAAGTGAGAACATATGAAAACATGCTGAGTTGTCACTGAGATTCACTGTTGATCATGTTGGTCTGAAAATCCAGTGAAAATCCAGTGAAATTGGTGAACCAATGTTGAAACCAAGGCAACCAAGCTGGCAACCAAGCTGCATGTATTGAAACAGCCAGCTGTTGTCGGTAACCTGGTTCTCATCCATCCAGTTGGTTCGATGGCTTTGTTGCTCTCGGCGCCCCACGTAGACGGTGACGCAGGCTAAGACGTGGTTCACGATGAGAATGAAAATCACACACTGCAGAATCGTGGAGATGTGCTTGGCGCGAATCAGCCCCCGGGATTCCAAGATACTCTCCAATTCCACCATCGCCTAAAAAGGGCGCTTTAAAAGACGCCATGGTCGTTGGTCAACACCAGAGATGATTAATATGACTCAGATCAACCTGGTGAGGTTGTATGATGTTCTATGATGTTGGACCCCTATAAAACGATGGTGCCTCGGAAAATTGGACCCAGCCGACCCCATGAAAAAAGCGACCTTCTGTCGACTACAAGTGCTCCAAGAGACGTGCTTGAACTTGGCAAATCGAAACAAGCGCAGCAAGGTCAATGCCTTTAGAGTCTCTGGTACCATCTGCAAAAGGAGGACGAAATCCAAGACCACCAAACAAACATCAAACCAAAACCAGGAACCTCAGTGACTTCACATAGGCAATGGCATGTGGGCCATGGCATGTGGGCCATGGCATGTGGGCCTAGTGTTGTCTACAGCAGTGTAGCAGTTTCTTCATGTTTCTTCTGTTTGCTCAGTTGGTTTTGAAGTGGTGTCTTAAATCACCATTGATGACACTATCTACACCTCTAAGTTTCTGAAATGAAGGATGCATCGGATGCACCAAGTTCCGGGAAATATGGCGCCACTGGGTCTCCCACAGGCATACATCAGTAGCGCTTTCTTCTTTTTCCCGGAAAGACTCGCTATCGCAAAGTTCATCAGAATATCAATGACCCAAAAGACGGGGGTCACCTCTCCAAGTCGGTGCGTCATTGCGGGTAATCATGAGCCCACTATTTGGGGATAGATTCACTGGCACAGATTTCCATATTTCGGGCTTGATGGTATTCACACTGAAAGTTGCAAAAATATGGAGAGATCGGGTAGATTGGATAGATCGGATAGATGATAGATTCATCCATGCTTGGTCATGTGGTAAAATATGATTTTCTGGCCTCATGGCATCATGTTGAATCACGCACCACGTCTAAATTCTAAGTTATGATACGTATGATACGTTACAAAGAGTCAAGAATCCTCAAGAATAAGTCGGATCGCTTAACTCAGGGGATATGAAAATCTCATTCTATGTTCCATCCATTTCAATAGTTTTCAATTCTTTATGGATAAAGATGATAAGACATGTTCTCAACCGCCCCATGTTTTTCCATTTTTTCCACGGCCTTGTAGAAGTTGTCCACGGGGCCATTCTCTCTGAAGCGTTCGGGCCATGCCAGGAGGATGGGCAAGACCAAGGCATCGAAGGCCACCAGGACGATGGTCAGAAAATCCCAGGTCAGTCGGCCGAAGCGAAGCAATTCCTGCAGATGGAACTCCTATCTGCTTGGAATCTGCTTAAAATATGATCCGATACATCTGGGAGATCTGTGGGTGAAATGATATTTGAATCCAAATGATCTCCATTTGAGACCGTGCCTTACCCAGTGGTTCTGCTTTTCTGCTTTGTGTTCCCCAATTGCACCATATGTCAGTGGGGATCTGCAGCCATCAAAATCCGACCCAGTGGTGCATAAGGGCTGCCAGTGATGTTGGTCAATTTGGCCAACGATCGGTGCCTTGGGATTGAAGACGATCGTCAAGTTCATTGTGCTGGTTGGCAGCCAAGCCTGGCGAAAAGCTTGGACCACAAAATCAGATCATCGAATTGTGAGACCATGGAGACGCATGGAGACCAATCCTGAGATCATTTCTGTGGTCTATGTTTAGTCTATGTTTATTCTATGTTTAATCTATGTTTTAGGTCTCCCCATTTGCACCTATACTCGCGATTCTGCCTGTAAGTTCCAAGTGATATGGCTGTGTCTCCGAGCAAATCCTCCCTTGGGCGTATCATCTTTGCCTCAAACCGCAAAAAGGCCGTTGTTCCACACATCTCACAGAGAGGTTTTCACATAGAGCTGGATGCCAAAGTCTCAATTTTCAACGGCTGTGAACCCAAAATATCAAACATATACGCGGCAAACCCTAGGTCTGCCCGCGGCGAATCCCGCATATCCTTTGACATGCTCAAATCCCTGCGTAGAGTTTAAGTGTGTTACTTTCCAAAACATTCCAAAACAACAAACCCTAAAACCCTGAAACCTAAAACCATTAACATCATGAACCCTAAATTAAAACCTAAATCCTGAAAACTTAAAGTCAAAATCACTGCGTATAGCCAGTGTTTTCATTCATCCTCTGGTGATACGTATATCATATTGTTTGGATGTGTTGTTTGAGTGTGGGCGAACCCGGGGTTTGGAGGGAACATGTATTACAATTCTATTCCATGCATAGCTGAACAGCCAATTGATATAATTTGATCAATATCCATCGGATTCCATCGGTATCTGTCGCTCCAAAGCTCAGCTCCAGGGCACGATGCATGTCCGTGTAAATCTCAATCGCTTCCTGCTGGGATAGCACGAATTTCTCGCGCCATTCGTCCAACATTCGGCCACCTGGGACGTAAATTCGACTCCCTGAAGCCGTGGCTCACTGTTTCGCTTTTGGCGATTAGGATGGTGATCTTTCCATCCAGAATAGCTTTCACCAGAATGGTCTTACATGGTCTTACCTTCACTATTTTTTTCCCATCCTGTTGACACTGATTTCAGGATCACCAGCGTCCCAACGATCCCAACGGGTCGCCTGGAGAGTCTTCCAATGTGACGCTGGAAAGCGTACTTTTGGAGGAGAGCATCGAGTGGCGTTTGGGAGCCGTGGTGGTCAACATCGGCACACCATTGGCCAACAGTTCGAATTTCTCCTCAGATTCAGGATATATCAGGATATTCAGGATATGCAGAAGTTTCAGAAGACTGAAGATGATTGAAGATAATTGAAACATTTCAAGGTCCAGATGGTTGTGGAATTGCAAAACATCCCAAACCAGAGCTACCGAAATGAAACGAAGAGCGTTGCATAAGTCAAACGGCGAGGCACGGGTTTGTCTTCCAAAAGCGGTGAACTTGGAAAGCTTGCCTCGGTACGCACAGAGATGAGTTCAGGCTCCGAGCCGAGCTAGCCGAGCTCAAAAGCTCAACTGAGCCACTTGCCGGAGAGCTCGGAAGCTTTTGACCATCTGGAGACGCCTTACGGATGCAGCGCCCTGAAACAACCTTGCTAAACTCTATTCAGCAGAGTACTGCAGGTACTTCCATCCGATTCCATCCGATTCCATCCGATTCCATCCGATTCCCTTCGGTCTCCATGGGCCTCCAGATCCACGGGCTCAAGTTGATCACCAATGGCCTGGCACAGTGAGCCCAAACCCATCACCGACTCAGCGACTCAGATGACTTGCCTTGGCGCTGTGGATGAGTTGTTCTTGAAGCTGCACCAGCAGTTGAATGTCCACCTCCACTTTGCCTCAAATGGATTCAAATGGCCACTCTTTGGCCAAACGGCGCCAAACATTACAAAACTTCTGGCAGAAGGGGAGAGCTTCAAGGCATTTGGTCATATTTCGTCAACATCTTCAAACCTTTCCTATCCTTTCATCAAGCTGCCCAAGGCCATTCTTGGCAATTCTCCGAAGATAGCTGGAGATGGCTGCACCAGGCGGAAGGTGAAAGACTCTGATGTATTCTAATGATTCTAATGTATTCTGATGTCTGATTTCTTGGTGTTTCTTGGGTGCCATGGGAAGCTGACAATCTGTCTCGCCTAAGTCATGTGGCAACTGGTCATCTATCATCCATCCGGATTGATCAGGTGTTCCATATCCCATAGCCGCCATAGCCACATGGTGAGCTCTTGACATTGGCGGCGTATGTGGTTCTACGAAGCTTGAGCCAATCAGAAATGTCGTATGTGGTTCTACGAAGCTTGAGCCAATCAGAAATGTCGAAATGTCGAAATCGTTCAGTCCGTTGTGAAGTGGAACTTCATTGTCTTGATGGTCTTGGTTGGCTGTTGTGGTCATCTCGGATTCTGACCTAAAGTGATTCACATCTGAGATATTCAAAGCTTTGCTCAGGCCGCAACGGGACTTAAAGGCCTGAAGAGGTGGTGACCAGTGGTGACTGCTTCGTTTTCAGGTGGTCTGTTCCAAGGCTCCACAACAGCTGCATCCGGCCTCCTTTGCCTTTGCCCGTGGCGCCCACGGCTTCTGACATCTCCTCGTCATCTTCCACGGCTTCAAAAAGCAGCACATCATCTTCGAGGACAGGCATCAACCTGCTTGTCAACTGTGGAAATATCGGAAATGTCAAACAAAACCTATAAAATCGATAAAATGTATTAAAATGTCATGAAATATCTGCACAACTCCCATATCCTCTCGGCACACTCTTGGATGATGTCAAGATCACCCCACCAGTACACAGGGGGAACTCATAGTCTGCACCGCTCAGCTACATTCAGGGCACAATATGGCACAATACTCCAGACATTTCAACGGTACTCCCCGGTACTCTGGGCCCGGGCAATTCGTCTTGTTCCCAGATGGGCGACTCTGCTGCGGATCGCAGCAACTCAGGAATGGCCTGTGTCTGTTGATGCATCTTGATGCCATGTCTGGTTTTGGAACATGGAATATGGCGCGCACGTACCGAAATCGATGAAACGCCAAAAGATTTGGCAAGACATTCAGAGCGAAGCTTAAAAAAATTGAGTTGAATGACAATGGCCAGCTGAGTGACACACAGATAGTCACAGATACACACAGTCTGTCATAATCTGTCATACTGACATCTGCTCCACGTCATGGCGACAAGCCTCTCGTGCTGCATTCGGCCCTAGTCTCCTCACGACGGAAACCCACAAAACAGTGCTGCAAAAAACACGGAGTGATTTTTCTCCAACGGACCGCATCAGCTCAGCCCAGCTACACAATGGGGCAAGCTGCACACCCAGTGGCGTGCTCAGCTCCAAAAACAAGGGGAGCTGCATAAGACTTTAAGATGGACGCTCTAAACCAAATCAAGTGAGCATAGATCTGCATAGCATGTTTCATCTTGAAAATGAATCAACCTGGACCTGGCTCTCAAAGTTCTCAAGTTGAAAAATCACGAGTTCTTCTGAGCTCCCCATCCCCAGGGCTTTCGCTGCACGCTACTGGCACCATTGGTGCAGAGCTGCGGCGCTACAATTTCTCTTCAGTTGACATATGGGGATGGGTCAAAACCCTGTACCCCTGGTGAACCCCAAAATAGCTGGGATTTATGGATGTTCATCCCACTAAAAATGGTATTAATAGGTATTGATCCATTCCCATATGTTGACTTCGATGAGCCCATAGCCCGCCAAAGATCTCAGCTTCGGCGGTCTTTGGAGTGTCATGGTCATCGACAACAATAGATACTTTCAGCTCAAAAGAATGAGGTATCAATGAAGAAAACCCAATTTGTCATTGGCGTATGATTTTGGGCCGTGGCCACATCTGTTCCACTACCAATGTGTTGTTTTGGGGGACATGGTAAAGATCGGACACCTCAACCAAGCAATGTCTGCGGACATAACGAATCCAGAACTGCAGAGGTTGCACGCTCAAAGGGCCTGCACCAGCCAATGTTACAGAAGGCTATGTTTCCATGTTGCAGAAATGAAGCAAAGGCATACATATGTTCACATATGTTCACATAATCATAAACTGAGAAAATCCCCTGTCAACAGCTGGCCAGGCCTCCAAGTTTTTCCGGTACGCAGTGCCTCAATTTCCCCACAGCTGCAATCGCTGCAATCACCAGGGGAGTGATCCCACTTTTCGACCAGCGAACGCAGTTTGATGTCAAGATTCCCATATCACTCAGTGGATGAAGAATTTACATCAATTTACGGTGTGCCCTGGTGTTTTGCTATCAAAGAAGCATTGCTCAAATCCCCTCGAATCAAGCAAGTGCTTTGCCACAAGTGGAACTTCACAAGTGGAACTTTGAAGGCTAAACGCTTCTGTGCAGGTGTCTATCGTCATGAGTTCCCTCTCTTTACTTGCCCAGGCACGGTTCTTTTTCTCGTAACGCCGCTTGTAGGACTTGTACTTGGCTATGTACTCCTGTCAAGATCTTCCAGAGTTGAATCTGTCCGGTTTTGACAGTTTCAAAACAAATTTCAGGAAATATCTGATGGCTTCATATACGTCAACACTTTACCGGGAATATTTTTCTAATGTCTTGTCCTCACTATGAGGGAGATGACAATAGCGAGCGAGGCAATCTGGCTTGGTGCAGGCAGGATATTTCTCCGGATCCGCAAAGTACCTGGAGGTTTTGCCAATCCGCCAATCCCACTGCAGCCACTGCATGGAGGGTTCATCTCAAAACTATCCACCGCATCCACCAATGTATTGCTACCCGCCTGCTCTGGAAGAGACAGGGTTGACAGCAGCCCTGTTCGACCGACCCGATTCAGGTTGCGAAAACATGGGGGCAACCACCCATGCATCCCAAAAAAGGTTCGAAATCGCCGTGAAAACAATCCCAGAAAGGCTGGAAAAAGAAAACGTAAGAACTTGAAACAGATCAGTTATGTCAGTTATGTTTTTTAGGGTTCATAAAGCAACGGAAACTGATCTGTTTTGGTACGGTTAAAAACCCTCTGGTCATCGTTGAAAAAAAGGCCTTGGCGTGAAGCAAATCCGGACTGCCCTCACTGGAACTGGAAGCTCTTCCCGCATCCGCCCTAAAGGGAGCAGATCTTGATCTTTTGATCTTTCCAAAAGTCAGGATCCATAAAGTTCAAGATGTTAAACAATATAATATGGTGTGTATAAGTTAAACAGGGGGTCGAACCAGCCACCCAAAAGAAAAGGGGGAAACTAGTCCGGCAAACCCTGCACATGCGAAAAGCACCTTTTACGGGTCAATGGCAAGACACTATACTTAACCCAGGTAGTTGTTAGGGTTAAGGGTACTCCCATTTCTACCTACAACCCTCTACATGTATAACGCTTCTATACATGTGGTGCTACAACTGTACATG
>Ga0126342_10011134_pt1 | contig 16078 bp, 14 predicted proteins | sample Cyp1metagenome_FD_92528 | JGI IMG/M metagenome (GOLD analysis project Ga0126342, IMG submission 92528) | Coral microbial communities from Lord Howe Island, Old Settlement Bay, Australia - Cyphastrea 1 metagenome | ecosystem: Host-associated > Invertebrates > Cnidaria > Coral ... | reverse complement strand
GTGTGTGACAAAGTTGTGTGTGAAAGATGGTGTGTAACAAAGTTGTGTGTGACAAAGTTGTGTGTGAAAGATGGTGTGTGACAAAGTTGTGTGTGACAAAGAGGGGTGTGATAAAGCTCTGTGTGAAAGATGGTGTGTGGCAAAGAGGTGTGTGACAAAGTTGTGTGTGAAAGATGGTGTGTAACAAAGTTGTGTGTGACAAAGTTGTGTGTGAAAGATGGTGTGTGACAAAGTTGTGTGTGACAAAGAGGGGTGTGACAAAGTTGTGTGTGTGACAAAGAGGTGTGTGACAAAGTTGTGTGTGAAAGATGCTGTGCAACAAAGTTGTGTGTGTGACAAAGTTGTGCGTGAAAGATGGTGTGTGACAAAGTTGTGGGTGACAAAGAGAGGTGTGACAAAGTTGTGTGTGAAAGATGGTGTGTGACAAAGAGGTGTGTGACAATGAAGTGTGAACGATGGTGTTGAGGCGGCTGAGCGGGAGGCGGACGAGGAGCGGGATACAGAAGCAAAAACAAGAACCCCGCACAAAGATGTGGGGAAAAAAACATGTTTGACAGACTTTGCCATTATAAATTTTGCAGGAATCCATACCCTTTCAGAAGAGTGTTGCATGCATCGGACAAGTTTATTCTCGATCCTCCATGCGGCTCTGATAACACATCTGGGCTCATGGATGCAGAGAGGCTTCGCAGCAGCGCCTAATGTTCTCAATCCTTTTTCCAATGGTGGCACGCTTTCTAAAGGAATACTGCACATTTTGAAGGCCTCTTTGAAGGACTGCTGCATTTGTTGAAAATTTCTACTTTAAATTTTAAACATTTTTGAAGTGATGGCAAACTGCCTTAAGGAATACCAAACTCTTTGAAGAGATGTTTCACTCCTTGGAATGGTATTGCCCACAATAATAGTGCTACGATGTGCTACGCTCTCTTGACAGAACATAAGAATCATATAGAATCATCATATAACACTGTCGAACAACACATTTTAATATTACTGGTACCATACTTACTTAAGAGAGTAATGCATGCATTGAACACATTTATGATATATAAAGTAGTGTTGCGCTCTCTCAGAGGAATGTTCCACCATGTTTCTGTCCTTTCCCAAGGAATGCTATACCTTTGAAAGGTTCTTTCAAAGTATTTTGCATCTAGTGAAGGGTTCTAGTTAAAAACAATGTGACATTTCCTCAAAGAATTATTGCACATTTTTGCACTGATTTCCAGAAATGTGCAACTCTTCTTAATGGAACATTGCAACAAGTGATGCATCGCAATACTATGTCACAAGAGTACGGCATCCAGTCAAGGACCATCTTTGAAGGAAAACTGTTTCAAAGTACTGCACCATACTGCACCTATTTAAGCATTCTACATATTCTGAAGCATTCTACTACAAAGCAATATTGTTTTATGTTGTTTTTGGGGTCATCGCCCCGAGGCGGGCGAAGGGTTCTTCGTGCTGCATCCCTTCATTGCCAGCATTTGACATATGTTGACATGTTGCGGATGTCATGTTGCAAATGTTTACATATGTTTACATGATTTTACAATATTTTACATGTATGCAGATGTTCTCGCATGCTCAACGGGGGGGTGTGGGGGGGTGTAATAACGTCCCTGACGACTTGAAGACGGTTGCACATAAGCGTCAAGTTTTCGTTCGTTGCAACAGGTGGGGTAGGAACAATTGGCGTCATTTGACACGTTGCTGGTTTGTAATTACATGTACGTTGGAGATGCTCGCTGATATTCACCGATGGGTGATATATATATATATATATATATATGTATATATATTATATATATATATATATATACATATAGATATATTATATTATATATATATATATATACAGAATGATGCAAACATACAGACATACATATCACATATGTATAACACGTGTGAATCGAACATCTGTCTATGGCACCCTCCTGGTGGACGGATCACTGCTGAGTTGCAGCCGAGCCTCGGGGATACCGTTCAGACCTTTTGCAACGACTGCAACGACCAATGCACCCAGGGCCGAAGGGCCGAAGGGGCATTGGTCCAACGTTAAGTCCAACGCATTCATTATCATTATAACACATTATTTATCATTCATTTGGACCATTTGGACATATTTGGACCAATGTGTTCTCGTTCCGTATTCACTTTGAGTTTTTCATCGCAGTCCAAACCTGTGCAAGCAGTGCTGTAGGCCAGCTCAAGTACTCGATGCGCATGAAGAGGCAACTGCAGCTTGCAGTATTTTTGGTGTAGCAACGCAACATGAAGCAAATGGAATCCAATGAAATCGAATCGATGGAATGAAGCGAATCATCTGAATCCTAGACACACGGTCACTTGAGTCACATGAGGATGGAACTGGAGACGAAGTCGGTGAAATCCCTGGTGATTCTGGTGATGTTGATGACCAAGAACTCGCCGCCCTCTTGGGAGCTGCTCTGGAGGACACAACACACTGGGCTGAGACTCAGCTGAGAGCACAGATGTAAACATCGAATCACGTATATAGTAAATAAAGAACAAGTATGAAGAACAAGTCAATACTAGTGCAACATATATATCTTTACACAATGCGTACTTCCCTGTAAAAGAACGTTTTACATTTTCCCATACATTCTGAAAAACAGTATCAGATATCAGCATCGCAGTCTATTTCGGCCAGTACACCACAAGTCTAGCTCTGGTTGACTGATCCTAGCGGTCCTAGCACTCGATACATTGTTTCCATTTGTTTCCTAGCTTTGCAAGTGCAGTATCCGCTGCGAGGAGGAGTCTGTGATGGAGCCAGAGGAAAGTCTCCCAACAGAATGATTCTGGCTTTATCTTGTCCAAAGTCAATGTAGTGCTTGCAGCATGTTATGGACTGAGCTGCTCTAAGCCAGCTTAGAGATTGAGGCTTAAGAAAGCCCAAACCAAAACACGTGCTGTCTGAAACTAGCGGTGAGTTTGTGACCCACACAGTGATGATAGGAACAAAGCCTTATCAGCCTGCAGTCTGGACACGCTGGTCACTTTAGGTCTCATAATTTATATCGAGATTGCCCAAAATGGGCAAGCGTTAATGGCTACCTCGCGTGTTGTCACAGGTGTTTTCTTGCTGTGACGCCGTGCGAAAATCAGTTGGCTTGCTGGAGCCGAGAGACCTGTCATGAGAAGCGTGGAAGCTCCCGCGCTTTTTGAAAGCTTTAAAAAATTGCCGCGTCAACACTTTGGTCTCAAATAATTAGGTCTGAAATGCACCCAGGAAATCCCAAGCGACACTCATTGCAGGTTTGTGGAGTTCTTCCTGGACCTACATGCCCTGAGCAGAAGGAGCTCAAAAGACCGCTTCTTATTGGTTGGTGTGTTCATAGATTTGCTTGAAGCTGGCCCCCAACGCCCCCTACGCATTCAAACATTGGTTCCTCAACAAGCAGTTGCCAATTCATTTTGTGCTCTCCATCAGGAAAAAGTTGAAAGCGGGCCCATTGCAGATGCATAGCAGATGGGAAAATGTTGGTGGGTGGTGGGTGAGTGGGTGAGTGGGCTGGCGGGTGGGTGAGTGGGTGAGTGGGCTGGCGGGTGGGTGAGTGGTGGCGGTCGTGGCTTGTCTTGAGACATGTTTGCTTCATGCCACATGCCTCATATTATTGATTATTATATTATATTATTATTGTATATCATATTTTGAAAGATGTCCTGTCCGCCACGCGGTTTTGGTCTTGAAACCTCTGTTCTGTGAACACGGATTCTTATAGATTTGAAAAAACGGTTGCCCTCGAAAAAGTTTTTTGCACTCACTTTGGGTGGGAATTTGCCCGTGGTTTCGAGTATTTGCTTGTTGAAATATGCAAACATGTAATGTATTTATTTGTGCGTCCGACGCTTGCCCGAAGGATGTGGACCCTTTGTATGCTGAACTTTGTGGGCGCGGAATACGGCCGGGAATCCCTTGGTGAAAATGTCTTTGCCAAGTCTTTGCTTGTTGATCTTGTTGCTTTCCCTCACGGACGCCAACACAAAACGCAAGGCATCGGATAGATGATGCTTGGGCAGTCATTTCGAAGGACAGCTGGCGACCTTCGCACAATAGCACAATGCCATGTGACACTACTGGAAGATACTGGAACCAGTGTTTTGCTTGATGGTTTTACCAGTAGCATTTGCAGGGCTGTGCCAACACAACTGCATTGATGCTTCAAAAGGCAGGGATACATCGGAAACACACCTAACCTAACCCATCCTGAGCCTGAATCTAAACCTATCAGAACGAGACAGAGTATCGATGAAGCAACACAGCAAGCAAAGTCATCCTGCTTTGAAGCATGTAGACTGCATGATACATCATGATACTACATGTAGACTTGCCAAATGTCTTGTGAACTCTTTGTGCGAAGCCCTTTCACTTTGGAGGCCGACGAACTGTTTGCCATCAAGTTTGCTGCACAGGCGGCCACGTTGACCTTTCTGGATCCGATTGGATTCGAGTCGTTCATGTTGTTCTTGTAGACGCACACACGGAACAGATGCCGGTCATGAAATTGACAAACGGATTTGAAGAGTATCAATACGTCAGAAAAACATAGAAAAACCGTCTAAGCTTGAGATTCAACACACGGGAAGGCACCCGTGATTTCACAGGCAACCTGGTTGCGCTCTATATACACAATATGTGCAGATATGTGCAGCACATCTGCAACGTTGTGACAGATTGGAGACTTTGATGCTCGCGTCTACCACGAGTGCCTGCATTTGGTTGCGGCCCACCAAGGGTTTAAGGAGCCGTTTGCCTGATTTTGTTCATCATCACGGCTGCACAATGCTGCACATTTCAGCTGGTTTTACATGTACCGGAGGCTTGCATGGTCTAAAGTTTAAAGAATAGGGGCATGCAGTACTTGAAGACTGCAGCGCCTTCGACAGACGAAAGAAAGCCATTCGCATCATTTTAAGATGTGGGTGGATGTCACCATGCATCCTTCGATGATGTACAAGTCAACTGCTTTCGACTATGTCACTATGTTCTGCAATTCCCAGTATACCTTTCTGTAGCTATTGCGTCCGTTCCTAACTGCTGTTCTTGCAGATCCAATCCCCAACAAAACAGAAGCTTGCGATGTTCCTAGTTGTTCACGGCATGTAATCAATCATTGAGAAACACTTTGTCTCACTTGGTCATGCCCACAGGATGAGTTGAAGAGTGCACTATTGCACTGACTATTCAATATACAAAGGCACAAATGGAATTATTAGATATTATCAGATTGTGAATCTTTTTTGATGTGGCATCAATTGAATTGACAACGCAGGAAGGCTTGGAATTGAGTTTGCCTTCAAAACACTATGTTCGCTACCAGAAGGCATCACACCGGTCCCAGTCTTAGCAGTTTCACTGCAGATTTCACACCTCACAAGCATCAACGTTTTCGACTAACTCTTTTAAAGGATTCAGAGCTTGCTTGGTCTTGGTATGTTTTGGTGACCATTGCAAATCTGAATTTTCTCATGCATCACCCCTGAACTTCACACAGATTTCTTAGTGTACTCTGGACCGGTTGGTCACAAGTTTCCCGCATCCTGGCAACACTATCCTTGCCCAAGATTTGTATCAAAGTTGTGTGCCGCTGCTTGTATTCAAACATTTTGCATTTCGATTCTACATTTTCGAGTCTTCTAGCATCCCGGTTGAGTGAATCTATCATTGCATTATGTTTCAGTAGAACCTGAAATTTCGTGACATTTCGCGCTACTGTACAAACAAAGCGCTTTTACATTGTATGACATTTGCGCAAACATCATCTCCACTTGATCTCAGGACACCGTCTGACCAGGCCTGGTGCAGCGGAAATCTATAGCGATTACATCATATTCTTTCGCGGTAATTTCCGGACTAATCTATTTCTGATGACAGTGACATGCAGTGACATGCAACGGCATGCAGTGACGTTGATACAGGTCTCGGAGAAGGACGTCTTAGCCCGTGGACTCACACTTAGGATCACACTTACGTAATCTTACGTATATACGCATACATAAGGTTGAAGACGGATGCCTTATTTTGTTGCTATGTGACATTATGTGACATCAGTTCATCCTGTTTCCAGACTTGGAGAAACGACACCAGCACACATGTGACACATAAGTGCGTTTGTCAATGGAAAATACTACGTAGAGATTACATGAGTTGACAGCACCAAGTTAGGTCCATCGCCGTTTCGCGATGCAAACTCGGCATTATCAACGAACGGAGCTCAGTTCCTTTCTGTAGCCCAGTCAGTCGAGAGGTTTGATTGTTCCGGATATTGGCAGGATCACGTCAAAACAATGTCAAAACAATGTCAAAACAACCCTGAACAATCCCGAAGATTCCTCAACCATGCAAGCAGAAAACTCTTCTCACACCTTGTGCCAGAGACACGCCTCGGATACTTGCGCTGGTAGTACTATGTAGTACTAAAGATGACCTTGGTATACCTTGGTTCTGATCTCTGGGTATCTCTGGGTCGCATATACTGTACAACTCACTCAAAACAAAGGGAACGTACCAGTTACTGGCAGGCAAAGGCAAGCTCACTGCACGCCAGAATAATTACAACAGTTGTGTATCCTGGTACGGAATGTGCTTACTTCACAACATTGCTAAGATCAGGACGGTGACATATACTGGTTTGGTTTGAGTGTTTGCTATCGAGCTGTTCGCATGCCTTATCATGCTGCAGAGGGATACTGCAGGTCATGTGTTCGCTGTCAATGTTCAGAATCACATCTTCCAGATATTTACAGCACACGTGCAGACAGTTTAGAGATGTTTGGAGTATGTTTAGGGTATGTTGGCCATTACCAAGGACAGTCCCGACGGAGCCAGTTCAGACGCCTCGGACGCCACTCGTCGAATCCAGGACTTCCTGTCAACAACTCGTCAGAATTGTCAAAGATCATCAAAAATCAGTTATCAATTCGCATCAGTTCATGCATTGTCTTCTGTTGATTTCTGTTGTCATGGTTGATGTCTCATGGTGGAGAAACTCTCAAACAAAACTGTGGCTACAGCTGCTATGTGGTGCAGGCCGTACACACCTCCATACACCTTACGCGGCACTGGCACTGCTTCGAGCTTACTGGCAACTCAGAGGTTCACCATGCAAGGGATGCAAGATTGATCAAGATTGATCGAGATTGATCGAGATTGTGGAGTTGGTACTCTACTGTCTGCTTTGCTTCCGCTATGTTCAGTCTAGCTTTATCAGGCCGGGAGACATCAACCACTCCCCAGAAATCTTGAAAGGCAAGGGGCCTCGAAGGATGTCCTGAGATCAAGTCTTTTCCTGGGCGGACACATCGCAACTGATTCTTATTGCATATTTTTTGGTGAATTGGCATGTATATATACTCGGATTATACTCGTATCTTCATTTTCGTTCTCAGTGTCACTCCTATTTCCGCCTGCGTTTGCCGAGGATGGATTCCTGTCAAGTTGATGTCATTCTCACAAATGATTTCAAATGTGTTCGTATCCTTTTGCTTCCAAACAAATCTCCCTCGTTTTGGAATTAATTGAGGAATTGTTATTGTGTCACAAAGTTGCGCACATGCTACTTTTATCTACTTTTCTTGTCAGGCCGGGATCTGCCCAATTGCGATCCATCAGGCCATCCATACACCAGACCCGATCACAAAAAGAGAGCTGACAAACTCTGTGAAAAAGGAGTAAAAACAAGACGCACTTCAGATGCACACAATCGCAGGCCACTTTCCTTAGTTTCTCTTTGTTTGGGACGATTTGGGACGACTAGGACGATTCAAACACTTGAGATACTGAGATACTTGAACTTCCTCTTCAGGATGTCGTTTGATGAGACGCAGCGGCCAGCATCTACCAATTAGAGCTGCACTGTAGCAGACAGCATGTGCGCAGCACTGCAGGGCACTTCCAGGAACACTTCGGTGTTGCTAAGAGCACTTCCCTGCACTGAGCCGATCTTGTTTAGCTCAACAGATGTCTTGGGCAACTTAAGTGGCGTATGTTCCATTTACTCCGTGTAGCACCATGCAGCATCCTTATCATGAATTGTGATCAGTGCGCCTTTCTAAACTGTGTGGTCTTCCTTTGCTTCTGAAGCCTCAGTGATCCTCAATGCATTGTCTGAAATCTCCTGCAACATCGGTTTCAAATAGGGGCGGATGCAAAAACGAGAATCTCCTGCAAGATCGATGTGTTTTCAAGACAAGAGTCAATACGCAGTAATGAATCACAGAGCCCATCTGAATTGTGAGCCATGTGAACACCGCATGGCCGCATGGTTCCTGCGCTTCGCTTCGCAGTTCAAAAAGGCGACAAAGTAACGCCGAGTGACTACATGGACTGTCTCACAAGCCGGCAGATTCAGGCTGATGAACTGCGAACAAAATGAACTCCAAATCATGCAAACCATGAAACGGTAGTATCATTTGTTCTTTGCGAGTCCCAGGATTCTCCCAAAAAAGCTTGACTAATTTGACTGTAGGAAATGTATGGAAATGTAAGGACACTGATGAATGTCGTCAAAGTAGATTGTCCCGCAAAAAGGGCTTTGGGATGTCTGCTATTTGAGGTTCAACTTTGTGACAATTACTTGCCTGAGCTTTTTTGGCTTGGAGGCGCAACAGTGATCAACAGTGGATGTCACTATTGGTAAGGATATGGAAGAATTTGTCGAACTCTGCAGTGTTTGCTGCGCAGGTTGTTTTATCTTCTTTCTGCAAGAAGGACGTTCTCACGTTGTGGCGGATCTGTTCAGTTTAGGTTTCAGTATGTTTCAATGTGTTTCAATCATGTTCGCAATCACTGTCGTGCACTGTCTGTGATATGGAACAGGACTACTTTCTTGGCTTCTTCTTTACGCTGGACTGCGTGTCCACAGCTTCGCTCATCTTGGACTTGACATGGGTGCCGCAGCCGCACAAGTATTCCCTGGCTGCTAAGGGATCAAAGGGATAGAAGATTCAGAGCTCAATTCCACTGGAGGCAAGCAGTATACTCTCTGATAATCTCTGACAATTGTGTTTTCCTGCGCAATTTAATTAGGTCCTCCTCTTTCTTTGTTCTTTTTAAGTTCTTGTTCGACCTTTGTCCTCTCGTTTATTTGGGTAGAGATAGTTGGTTGGTGCTGACAGAGCGCAGAAGCCTCTAATAGTGCTAGGCCCTTTCCAACTACACTGAACCTTGTCTCTGTGTCACCTGACAAGGTTGCAGACACGTTGGTCTCAGATGACATGGCAATGGGTGACAAGGCACCACCTCCAATTTGTTTCTTTCATTGGCATTTCCCGTTACAGGGTTCGATGCTTCTGCACATTGTTTACATCTGTTCGCTATTTTTCTTGAGAGCAGCTGCTGCTGATTGCATGCGTTTTAGCTTGGCTGATTTCGTTTTCGATTTCTGATACGAGAGGCACGAGGCGGAAGGACAGCGAGACTAGGAGCGCAACGGCCCAAGTGCAAGTACTGTGATGTAAAGCATACGTACTGTCCGTACAAGTCCGTACAAGTACTTTGTCCATCTTTGTTCATCTTTGTCCTATGAGCCAAGTGGAGAGTGTAGGCAACATTAGGCAACCCAAGCAACAAAGGTGCAGCAGACAGCAGAAATAGTTTTTTCTAGAAGGAGAGTTCTACAAAGAGACGAGGACCACGGATGAACGAGTCGCCAACCACACAACATTTTCAGACCATTGTGTCTAGTGAGTGTAGTGGTGGTTCAGTTCATTCTCCCAAGGTGAATTGAAACAGCAAAGTCTTAGAACAGGTCCACCATATGGATGCATATTCTACATGGGTTGAGCTGATTGAGCTGCCTCTTCAGCCTTCCATCCGCCTGGAGTCAAGACTTGTTGGCAAAGCCATACTTCAAGCTTGACAATTAACTTTCACTGAGCAACCCCCAGCCACCGCAAATTTGTGGCATTCTGCAATTCTTGGATTCATAGCAAGGAACGTATACCTGAAGGACTGCGTGACAAAGAGATAAACTCAAAGATGATACTGACCCATCCACGCAATTCCATGCTACTGTAGCAAGCTACTCCCAGAGAGCCCTTGCAAGACTACATGGCACATGTCTTGAGAAGCACTGAATAAAATGCCTTGAGCTCCGCCAATGATTTGATTTTGATTAGATATGCCGTATATGACGTAGAGATACGTAGAGAACGAAAGCATTCTCCACAACAGTGCAACTACTTAGCAACTACTTACTAGATGACTCAGCCAGAAATATATATAGATAGAAATAAAAACTATGCTTTGCAAATGTTTGCAATGTCACAGTTGCTTCTTTTCCGGGTTGGTGGCATTTGAAACGATTGAAGACAATATCCTTGTCCCTTTCAAGGTCAGTCGGACGAGTTGTGCGCGTCATCCGCCTTGTTCGAATTGTGAAACTGTACAAGGCAGGCTGATCTCAGTTACAGGTATTGGACACTTTACTTAGCTTGTGTTATTTACAGGCAATAGGTAAACTGAGAGATCTCATGAGATTTGCATGGCTTGTATTGTCCTTGTAGGCCAGAGCTTTCTTGGACAAGCAATGACACGAACGTCTTATTACGTCTCCACCATTTGCTGCAACAATCTGCACTGTCTGTATGTAGCTTAGTAGATGGCCGTGCATATTCATACGCACCCCCACAACCTACCACTTACTTTGTTTGAATTCCGCAAGGCCCCGAACTTGTGCTTTGAATAATCTTGAATATCTTACATGTTGCCCAGAATCACAGATTGTTCGACATGCTCCGCAGGCTGCTTATGAGAGACTTGGTCGCGAACCCAAAAAGACTCCTAATCAGCAAGGAAGCTCAGTCTCCAAGCCCAAGATTAGCGGATGGCTTGCACGCTCTTTGATTCAACCAACGTATTCGTCAGAAGGCAGTCGTTCGATGTTGCTTGTACTTTGCAGGCCAGGCGATGAGACCGTCATAGCACCAGCCTCAAGTGTAAGTTTTTTTTTAAAACGTGGTCATGTGTGGACATAATAATATCAGTGTGCCTGGCCAAATCAGCTAAGCACGATGAAACATCACGCAAGGGCAAGATTGTGCTTTGACTGCATGAACACGGAAGCTTTTGGACTCAAGTGATAATCAATCAATGATGTTACACAATGATACACTATTGATTCAATATGAGTATATAAACAATCAATTTGTATCAATTTGTTCACTGAATGTGTTTTCCTTGATGTGTTCTGTCCATTTCTGTCCTTTGCCAATTTTATAGTCTTTGCAAGAAATTTGCTAAGGATGATTGGGACAATCCAGAGCAAGAGGAAGCGCCAGAGAAGAAGGCGGGAGACGCAGGGGAACGGGGCAGCCCAGCCGATGAGCCTTGCCGTCGAAGATTGAGACAACCGGCGAGACATACTGAGTCAGTCAAGTCAGTTGAGATGTTGCAGTAGCATACATCTAGAGTTGCTATAAGTTATTAAGGTACAGTAACAGAGTCTCAGAACTCAGAACGTCTCAGAATGCCTCAGAATGTCCAAGAATGTTTAGAAATGTTTAGAATGTCTGATCAAGATGTTTGATCAGAAGTATTTTGCAAAGACTATTTTTGACTTTCTCACACCAGCTCATGTCAGGACAGACGTGAGGAGCTCAAAGCTGAAGAAAGCCAAAAAGCATTTAATTCTCGATCAGGACAAGAAACGGGGCCAACTTTGGACATGTTTGGATCAAAAACAATTTTTTGACATCCTTTAGCATCTTGTTACATGTTTTCACCATTATATGGACGGCGGTTCGAAATGGTTTCAGACGTTTTCCATCACTTCTCTTAGTGAGGGCGGATGCGGAGAGATGGCACTGTCTTAGGCGAGAGCGCAGTTGGGCGGAAGCTTGTTGCCCTGACAACCCGCCGCGTCATCATTCTCGTGCGCCGCCGTCGCGCCATGTTTTCCCTCATGGAAGTTCCTCAAGATTTCCATAGATTTCCAAACTCAATCCATGGCTGATCCAGTAAGCTTAGGCACAAGCAGACACAAGCTTTATCACCTTTATCAAATCTTTATATCATCTTTATCAAATCTTTATCAAATCTTTATCAAATCTTGATCAAGCTTTCAGTTTGGACACTGACGGCCTGAGTCTTTCTTACAGGTACTGGTGATGTTACTTTGCATGCCCGTCGCGACCTTTTTGGCAAAGACTTGAGATGATGCGGCAGACATTTTGCATTGTCTGCCAGTACCTTTCCGATGCTCACGAGGCATTTATTGTCAACAACTATCACCCAGATATGAATGGCCCTCAGTGGTTGGTGGTGCTTTTGACTGAATCTGTCAAAATCGCTGACATCACATCTGCCCCTTTTGAGGACATCAGCATCCTATGGTGCTAATACCGTCTTCGAGAAGTTTGTGCCGAAAGCTTGAACCCTTTCTTGTGCCACACACTGTCCAGTTGAGCATTGCGGATGCAACGCAACATGTAATAAAAAAGAATAAAAGAGAGTGTGCACCCGCACCCGCGCACACACACATACACACAAAACCTGTACGGTTGGTGTCGCCTTCGTTCAGATCCGTCAAGAACATGGATTCGTGATCATTCGTGTGGATTTTGAGCCTCGTGCCACGTTGATAGTACCTAAGAACTAATATTACATTATATTGCATTATATTATATTACATTATATTAGATTATAGCATCAACGATATTACATTACATTACATTATATTACATTGCATTACATTACATTGCATTACATTACATTATATTACATTACATTATATTACATTACATTACATTATATTACATTATAATACATTATATTATATTACATTATATTATATTACATTACATTACATCATATTATATTATATTACATTACATTATATTATATTACATTATATTATATTACATTATATTATATTATATTACATTATATTATATTATAGTACATTATATTACATTACATTACATTACATAAATTACATTACATTACATTACATATATTACATTACATTATATTATATTACATTACATTACATTATATTTCATTACATTACAGTATATTACATTATATTACATTATACTATTTTATAGTGTATTATGTTATATTATATTTTATATACGACATGTTGTTTCATGTGCTACAATGTCGATTCTTACATAGCTAGGAATTTTGCTACGTATATTTATATGTGTATACCTATTGAATCGGCCTTGGGTGGCTGTAGCTAATGACTGAAAGGCACATTGAACTTTGGATCGCAGTCCATGATATTATGCAGTCGCCCAAAACAATATACATATACACAGTTGTCATATTCATGACGAAATTTGTATTGTACTTACGGCCATGTGGATGAGGCTGCCGTTTTTGTCCTGTGGTTCAACATGGTTCAACTTCTTGCCAGCGAAGTGCTTCCAACTGGATGATGAGACTCTGAGTCCTCCCACAAGTGACTAGAATCCTCCGCTTGTACTCATGAATCACGCATGTGTGCAATCAAGGCATGGAGTCGCATCGATTTTGATGTTTGCAGTCAATTAGGTTGGCAAGAGCTCTCCAGCGGGGTTCGCTTTTTGTGCCTATTCCTTGCGGAACCTATTGGAAATGCTTACAGTTTGAATTGGCTTGTTGGCTTCGATGGCTTGCGTGTCTCAGAAAAGCAGGCTAAAGATGGCTAAAGATCAGATCGGTATTTGTTAGGTTTGGGCCAGGGTTGGGGTTGGGGAAGTTCTTTTGTTGCAGGGTTCAGCTTGTGGCCTTGTGCTTGTGTACAGTGCTGCCAGTGACGGAAGCTTGCTTGGTTGCAGAAATCCTATGTCTACATATTTTCATGTGACCTCCCCATTCACTTTCCAAAGATCCACCTTTCGTGTCCCCCTTCTAAAAAGTTGCACCAAGAGTCTCTGAATTGTGTTGTCCTAACCTCAAAATACAACGGTCCTCCATACCATTGGATCCATTTGACGTGGTAGATGTGACTATGATGTGAAGGGGCCACATCGACTCCCGTGCATAGGAATTACTAGTATGATCGAAGGCCTCGACGACTGTAGGAATTTGTACATTAAGACACAGCGCAACACACTGCACCACCGTATTGATTGATCGTGAGCTGGATTGTCCTTGTTATAACGGGTTCCAGTATCATGCTGTACCAGCACCTGCCATAGCAGTCACAACAGCCACCAAACAAGAACCACAACGAATCGAAGCCAATAACGACAAAGACGTGGAAGGCCGGAACCTCACTCCCCTGCTCCCCCTGCAGCAAATTCTCTGCAATACCGCCAGCAGCAGTACAAAACACTGCAACTGCACGGAAGCTGCCAGTGACAGCGGAAATCCAGGGCAACACTTTCAGCCATACTGCAGTACGTTTGAATTTTCCCACTTACAAACATGAAATGCAATTTGCATCCTGCAACCTTGAGTTGCGTCTCGCAATATGTAGGTTTGCAACACCACTTTTGTGCCTCCTTGCTATTCTACTAACTTTGTGATTAAGGCAAATGCGTTCTGGTGCAAACCGAACACTCTACGAGCAGTCCATGCTCAAGTCCGTCCCTCAGACCGGTGTTTGTGTGTGTGTCTCTGTCTCACTCGACATGGGAGGAGTCGCTCAATCGTCAATGAACATATTGAACATAGCAGTGTCTTGGTACAGCTTGCGGAAAAGTTGTCACTATGGAACACATACTGAACCGAATGTTGATACTAGTCGCAAATAGTGAATGAGATACTGAACCAATCTGCACTTGCGAATGAGAAAGCGCTGAGATACATGTACTACCACAACTGGTGGGCCAGACACGTTGAAGCGAGGGCAAGCTGATTGCTGGCTGGACAGTCTTGCCCTCTCTCATGCCAGGTTTTCCGGCAATGCTCCTTGTGCAAACAATGAAGCTTGCCCAGCCTTCTTTTTCAGTCATGCATTCTGGGCAGCAGCCTCAGTGTAACACTGAAAAGCATAGAAACAAGAGAGGCACAGGTCTTTCCAGGTTGAACCATGGGGACCAAGCATTCTCCGAACATCTCTGAACTTTGGTGCAAAAGGCAGGCTTCTTTCCTGCAGCGTCTTGCCACAGGTTGGGTTCTCTGGGCGCGACAAGACCTTTGAGCAGCTAAGAGACTTGACGGCGGAGGTCAGAATCTTCAAATTATATAAGCAGATTTAAATGCAGTTGAACTGGAGCAGCTACCTGTTGCGGATGTGACTTTCCATGTTCTGACGTTCTGCTTTTGGCTTCTGAATTGTATATCTTGAATATTCTTGAATTCAGAGTTGTTTATTATTGTTTATTTATGTTTGATTACACTGTACTGTACCTTCGGATTTGCCAGTGAATTGCACTGGCATGGCTTTCCGTGGTCCTTCTTATGTTTGTTGCTATCCAACCAACACTTGATGATTTGGGATGATTTCGGCATCTTTTTGCAACGTGTATGTACCGTCATAACATGTTGTGTCATGCAATGTCATGTCATGAACTGTACTGAACTGCAATGTAATGTACAGTAGTGTAATGTATGCTGTATGTATGTGTTAAGATGTTTTCTTAAAATGATATGTAATGATATGATATTGTCTTAGATTTTTTTTATTGTATTAGATAATATTTGGTCTTACAGTACGTATATATATATATATTATACATACAGTATATCATTTTATATTACATTATATTGCATTGTATAACATTATATTACGTTACACTACATTCTACTATATTACATTGCATTACGCTATATAGCAACTAATAGTATATAATATGATCTTATATCTATCATGTAATCTAATATATAATATAGCATAAAATACTATGTAATACAATATAATAGATGATATGTTATGATATAATATATGATATAATTTCTAATATGACATAGATAATAACATACAATCTGATATGATAACATGTAATGTAATATGATATGATATACTATGTTGCAATACAAGATAATACAATATACTATTGTAGAGCTTCGCACACCGGCGACGCCGGTAGGGGTCGGGGGAGGGAAAGAGAGAGGGGGATGTCATCTGAACTTGCGAACATGACATGCTGAGGGTCGGCGGCCTATCTTGGGGCTATG
>Ga0126342_10011133_pt1 | contig 16078 bp, 11 predicted proteins | sample Cyp1metagenome_FD_92528 | JGI IMG/M metagenome (GOLD analysis project Ga0126342, IMG submission 92528) | Coral microbial communities from Lord Howe Island, Old Settlement Bay, Australia - Cyphastrea 1 metagenome | ecosystem: Host-associated > Invertebrates > Cnidaria > Coral ... | reverse complement strand
TCACGTAACAACCCATGTAAAGGTTTCTGAACGGTTCAGAACGGTTCAGAACGGAGAATGAACGGTTCAGGGGTATTCCCCCCTGAAAAAGGCATGATGGGCTTCAATTATGGGTTTATTTTGGCTTGTTATGGGCAATGTCTTTCACATGATCTCTTACGTGGACTGCGACGTGGACTGCGACATGGACTCTTACATGCCTGGAGGTGGGGGTATGCTGACCACAGACATAGAGGCCAGTAGATGGTCTAAATCATAATAGTGACTTTGTGATCATGATGTGCTCTTTTCCAACATACCCCACATATCCCCACATGATAACAGCTTTTGGGATCCGCAAAGCCGCCATCATCGCGCACGAACGAGGGTGCAGAACTGCCGGGCTGTGGATCCATTGAGAGAGTGGCTCGTCTCAGCTACACTGATTTCACCATGGTTAACTTACTGGGGCTAAACGTAGGGTTGCTGGATGGGTTGCTGGGGGTTGCTGGGATGATCTGCTTGATATTATTGTGGATCATTCCCGAAAATTCTCTGCGTTTAGCACCAGTAAGTTAATACATGTTAATAGCCTCTGGTCATTTGTTACACTTTGCGAACTTGAAGCCATGGCCATTTAGTTGGTTGACCGAACTTCAAAATGGTGATTTTCCATAGCCAACTGTATGACATAACTACGGTATTACGTGGGGGGGGTGCAGGCCACAGGTGATTTTCATAGGTCTAAAATCCTCGGGTCCCTGGGTATAACATGGTATGTCCCAGGGCGGTGAAACGTCCAGGGAAAATAACGTTTGGCCATGGACGTACAGGGGACCAAAGCGGGGCTGATGTCTGACTTCTTTCCCGGAACAAAATGGGCGGTTCTCACTGTTTCGCCTCTGGTAATCAAAGGTGGCAATGGAAAAACCATTATTTGGAGGTTTCCATAAATGGGGGTACCCCAATAGCTGGATGCTTTGTGATGGAAATTCTATCTATGGATGAGAACTAGGGGTACCCCCATGACTTCGGAAACCTCGGTTTATAGATGATTTTCCCAGCTAGAAACCCTCCATTTATAATGGATTTTCCATGGCTATGTTAAATAACCAGAGGGTATATTTCATTAATATCCCATTGAATCACTATAAATCCATTAAATCAAGTTACTTCGGGGATAGAAACCGGCGTGAAGCCCAGGTACGCTCCACAGGAGGAGGGGCGAATTGGGGCACTGGACGAGCCCTCAAAAGATTCATACATGCTATATATCTATATATGTTATATTACCCTCTGGTAAACTAACATAGCTATTGAAAATGGTGATTTATAGTGGATTTTCCCATTAAAAATGGTGATTTTCCATAGTTACGCTAGTTTACCAGCGGGTATACTATATATATATATATTATATTAAATATATTATATATAAATATATTATATAAATGTTTGTTATATAGACTTTATATTATATATATTACATTATATGTATTATATATAATATAATATATTTGTATATAATATAATATAATATAATACAATATAATATAATATAATTTAATATAATATAATCTAATAATATATATATATATATATCTAAATGTTTGTTATATAGACTTTATATTATATATACATTACATTATATGTATTATACATGATATGATATAATATAACATAATATAATATAATATATATATATATAACATAATATAATTTAATATAATATCATATAATATAATATCATATAATATAATATAATATAGTATATGTTATGTGTATATTTATATATATTGTTTGCATTATTATACGTTAAATTATAATTATAATTCTATAGATTCTGATATATTATATTATATTATATTTCATTTTATTATATTATATTTTATTTTGTTTTATTTTACATATATAATTATATATATATACATTGATTTATGAGTTTGTCCAAAATCGTTGGTTTGACCCACAATTTCTGCTTGAATGTTGAACTTTAGGGCTTTTGAATGCTTTAGATCATAATCTTCTGCAGGAATCGATTTTCAAACCTGAGAAATCCCCAGTTTCAAGCGGAAGCCTCGTCCCTCACCTTGAGGATTTTCCATGTTTTCTCCTCCCGATGTGGGTTGGTCAATGGTAATTCCTCAAAATATGACAATATTAATAGATATTAATATCTATTATGGAATATTAATATTAATATTGTCATAAACTTGGAATATCTATTCCCCGGAATTCCCAAAAATGATGATAAACCAGTGGAATTGTGGGTTTCCCATTTTGATCATTTTGACACACACACACACACCGATTGTGATGTTTTTTCCGTGTTTGTCACCAGGATTGCTGTACGAAGTTCATTTGGGATCCAGACAACAGGTGCCAAAAAACTGCTGCATGAGGACATTTTCGGTGTCTCAACCTGGAATCAAGGGTATACCAGTATACCCTCCAGTAAACTAGTCAATATATATATATAATTAACTTTAACATCAAGTTATGTAGATCACATCAATGATTTGAATCCATCATTTGTAGATCATTTCCGGGAAAAACATGGACTTCCATAGCTATGTCCGCCGTGTTTGGTTACTTGGGCCGCTTGACATGACAACCTGAAAGTATATATATATATATATTATAGAGAGAGAGAGATAGAAAAAGAGAGCTGGGAAAGTCATGGAACTACCAGAGAGTAATGGTCATTATTGTGATTGTGAATCTTCAGAGTCAGAGTCATCAGCATCATCAGCATCATCAGCATCAGCATCCGCATCACCAAAAGCATCACCATAACCAGAAAAAAACACATCGCCTCCACTCATTCCTCAACAGCCGTCCTTCGCTGTCAGGTACGGCACGGATCAGTACCTGCAGCAAAGGGCCTACTTCAACATCTCATACATCAAGATTTTCCAGTAGCAAAAGTGGCTGAACAATGCTGAAGACATCTCCAGCCACTAGAATTACTAGCGTACTCGCATTTTACACAAATGATGGGGTCATGATGGAGTCTGTTGTGGTGTCCAATACTGTCTTTTGGAGCTCTTCGCGTGAAAAGGTCTGGAGTTGTTGAAATCTTGCTGTGAAAAAGCAGGCAGAAAAGAGTCTGCTGGTAGCCACGCCACCAATGCATTTTGTTGCCTGTGGCTGGAGGGGCACCTCAAAAATCCAACATGGACATGAAAAATTGCCATGTCCATCATGTTCTTTCTATATTGATCTATATTGAATAAAACTAATAAAACTATATAAAACTAATAATATCCATTGTCATTCCATCCAGTTTAGATTTCAGGGGTGTACCCTTTGGATCAAGCCCAAGCAAAGCAAAACACCCATAGACAGTGTCGCGTGAGGTTGAACACCTCGCAGTATTGTCACAAGCAGTTTTTTGTGATGGGACGCATCCCATTCTGGTTTTCAGTACTTGCAATTGAGAATATTTGGGTGTACCCTCTGGTAAACTAACATAACTATGGAAAATCACCATTGTTAATGGGAAAACTCACTATAAATGGCCATTTTCAATAGCTATGTTAAATTACCAGAGGGTATCTGAAAATATATATCCCGAAATATCATTTCTCATATGGATGACAAGCCCATTGGAATTGAAGGTACCCGATTTTCAGAGAAAAACTATTTCAAAAAAAAATACCAGAATAGCTCCTAGGATCCCTTTAGGCAGTCGATCAATGATGCGATGCTCTGATGTTTTTTTTCGGTTTGCACCTTGACTGGTTCTTCCAAAGCAGACACGTAGTTCGATTTTTGCGATGCGCATGACGTTCGGCCTAAAGTGCCAAAGTCTGATCTTTTCTGTGCTTGCACAGCGCCGTAGTTGACGAGAAACACTGGCAATCATCAGTCTTTTGGGCCGTGTGTGGGAGTTGTAAACTGCATCTACTGTACACCAGGGTGGAATAGTAAAGGCTTCTGCAGAATTCACAATCTCTTCTTGATTTTGGATGCATCTACAAAACTGAAGTGCACGTAAACGGGCTCCCAAGATTTTCTTTGGCGATTCCTGCATTTGAAGAGACTGAGACATGAAAAGCAACTGCAGATGAAACATGATGAAAATTGCTGGTTGGTGGTTTGGAACATGTTTTATTTTCCACAATAATTATATGGGATAATCCTTCCCAACTGACGACTCCATCATTTTTCAAGATGGTTATTGCGCCACCAACCAGTGAAAACTCACGACTTTGGGGGTGCAATTCCAGAGTTCCAGTTCGCGAGATTTGGTCACGGGGGCATCCCAGTGCCATGATTTTCCGCCAGGGAATGCTGAGCTCTGCCAAGGACATTCTAGGAGGGATTGGGAGCCGGAGACGTTTTTGGGATCCAATTGATGAGAGTTTCAGATGGCAACTGATATTTCTGATGTCGTTTCATTGAGTTTCTCAATATAGATATATGTAGATGTTTTTCCATAGTCCCAGAATCGCTTCAAAGGAAAACCTGCAAGAAAGCCTGACATATTTATAGAGTATACATATTTGACATGCAAAAGCTATCGTTTCCACTTCACATTCCTCCTAAACCAGCCCAATGGAAGAGCCAATTTTCCCCATATTTGATGGGAACAACACCATATAAAACCAATGTTTAAACTAACTTAAAACCATATAAAACAATATAAAACAATATAAAACCATAGAAAACTATATAAAACCATATAAGACCATATAAGACCATATAAAACCTCTACTTTTGATGGGGCCCCAAAAGCCCCTCTTTGGGGCAGTGTGGCCACTCCCATATCGAACTCGCCAAAGCCCCTCTTTGGGGCCGTGTGGCCACTCCCAGATCGAACTCGCCAAAGCCCCTCTTTGGGGCCGTGTGGCCACTCCCATATCGAACTCGCCAGGTTATGATGTATTGGATCTGTGCTTGCAGGGCCCAGAGGCTCCTTTTTCCCCAATCGTTGGGATGATGATCCAATCTGACGAATATTTTTCAGGGGGGTTGAAACCACCAACCAGCAATGTATATATATGTATGTATATATATATATATGTATATATATATATATATGTACACATTATGATAATTATATACATATCTATATCACATGCAGTATATACATACATATATATATATAGTCCTCAGACATCGCTAACTGCACAACGCTTTTGTGTAAAGGTCTTTCGGGCATAGCTGGCATAGCTACTTGGGGGTGGGGGCCCCATCTAGTAAGTCTGGGTTCTGCCCCTAGTTATATATATATACATGGCATATTCCCTATTAAATATATGGGATTATATGGATTATATGGATTATACTTATACACCACTTCATATGGGATTATAGGGTAAAACAGATTATACACCACGGATCCGAACAGGCATCCCAGAAATTCCCCATTTTCCAGCAGGCCCGTGAATGCCAGTGATAAGATCAATGGCCCTCAAGCCGGTTGGTGCATGTTATATATTGTTGATATGTGTTTATTACAACCCCATATACCTGATATTACTTTCCCTCTTCTGAATTCCCCAAAAAAATTATTGATCCAAGACTAGACAACAGGGTTTCTAATTTCTATGGTAGTATTTAACATTACGGGGACGGGATGAAAGAACACCTTCAGCATCTTTCAGCCGGTACCGCCCGCATCCTGCTAGGCCAAGTTGGAGGAGACCCGCTTCTGCCAGCCTGTGATGTTCCTTGCTGGGCGTGGGGACCAAGATTGACCAAGGAGAAAACTGAAGTCGGGCTGAATGGTCTGAGCGAAAAGGTAGGCGGTGTTAATATGGATTGTACGGTATTCTATGGTTACATGATATATGAAACAAAATATATCAAAATATATCAACATATACAATATAGCACATGTCAATACATTTCATAATATACCGACGATCTTACATACCCAAGGTCTTCTTTGCTAACTTTATGCCTTCTGTTGTAGCAATTCGTGTAGTACCTTGACTTCGGCAATTCCTGAGAAACACCTCCCTGTCTGACAAGTTTGGTGATTGTGGCTTCCCCAGTTCACCTTATTTGATGTTTGAAATCTCAACGTTGATCACCCTCGTGGATCACTAACAGCTTGAAGTGGAGTTTACCCACCATGAATGTAGATCATGTTCCAGACCACTTTGCCCATGTTTTTTTTCACATCTATGTGAACGTTTACCCAAAAGGACAGCATCCAAAGAAATTACCACCAAGAAAGGCTTCTTTCCTCCTTAAAACTTCATCCACTTCAGACTCGCAGCGGTTGAGAAGCTGAAGAGTGAGAAGTCTGATGTGCGCCTGCCATGGGGTTTTCAACCGGATCATGGCGAAAATCTGGGGGGGTTTTAGACGGTGAGACCTCGACATTCCATGGGGATGTGACTGGGATGGCTGCATACATCATGAAGTTGGACCCACAGCGGTCGAAGGGTACAGTAAAAAGTACGGTACTTTTCAAGATTTGAGATAGATCCTTTCCACCTACTTCAGGTGAATGCTAGGTGAATGCTGTAGAAACTCATTTCTCAAACCCAAGAATTGCCATGGCATCTGCACAGCCTTTTGAAAGGGGTTTCCATTGATGAAAAGTGCAGAAGCTGGGAGATGCCGAGAACAAAGGCGTTGGCTCTCGGATATGCCTCCAGTGAACTCTTCCGGTAGGATTCCAGTAGGATTGTGCTTCATTCACATCCGTTATATCATATATTATATCCGTTACTATGGGGGCGTTGCTTAAGATGAATCACCGGTCCTCGGGTGTTGCGTTCAGCGCCGTTCCGCGCCAGCATGCCACTCGTTTCGAAGCTGCTGCTGGTCTCTCCTTGGGTGCGATAGGGATGGGTGTGATGATGGCGATGGGGTGCGGTAAAGCTGGGCTAAAGGTTGCTCAAAATGACCTCATTCTTAAAGATATATTCAATTAATATATATATATATATATATCAGATAAGTTTAATATAGTTTAATTATCCATGTGTCAACTTGGATTGAATAGCATCACCCCCGAACTAGTCGTCAACCAACAGCTGTAACAGGGGTTGAGCTAGTCACAACTTCTATGGAAAAATAGTACATCCTAGGATTTCCAAGGGCATCTTGGATTTTTTTGTTGAGTCCCAACCATGCCCGATCGGGCCATCACCATCCAGCCTCAGTGATTTTAACACTTCCCATTTCAAGGACCTAAAATAGAGGCACTTACCATATTATGTTTGGCCTATGTAGCTATGAAAGGGAATATCCACTGTTTTTCCCCAGAAAATATTAGGCCAACAATATGGTACCTTCATGGATAGGGGTCCTGAAAATCCAATTGAAATTCTCCAATTTCTCTAGGGACTCCATGTGTGTGCAGGTGAATATACCGCCCTTTGCGCAGCTGGAGCGTTTACTTTTGAGGACTGCGATTGGCATATGACTCTTGATGAAGAGACAATTTACAGGAATACTGGAATACCATAGGTTTCAGAGCAAAGACCATTGTTGCCTGGAAATGTGAACACATAGCACCACCATCAACTATATACATCTATATACAATAAGCGGGAGGCTGGAGCTCTTTTTGTTCCATGATTGCAGATGGAAATCATCTTTCAGTGCTTGGGCTGTGCCTTTTCCAGGTCCACCAAATCACCAAATGCCACGATTTTCTGCGACTCTGCTCAAGCGGGTCTAAGAGACCCGCAGCACAATGAAGTATGACGTGCTGCCACGTTGGTTGCTGCTCCTTGCAGCATGGCCCTGTGTGGCCGTAGTGTTAGAGACGCCAGCGAAGCGGAAGAAAACGCTGCCCAAAGGGCTCTTGAGGCGGGGTGTCCATGAGGTGGATGGACATAGCTGAGGCATATAAGCAACAGCATTGCTCCGGATGCTGTGAGCAATAGAAGTGATGGTCTTTTGCTGTTTGTTCTTTTGTTTCATTGATGATGTGAGGGGACGAACACGTGCACCCCCAGATGTAAAATGACTTCTGGACCTTATGACCTTATAACTACGGACAAATCCGTTTAAGTAAGGAAGCAACTCTACATGAATGCCTGACTGGCTGGTGGCTTCAGACACATGTGATTTTCATCCACAAAAAACACAAACGAGCAAGAGGTTTGCTGGCTGAATCACCAGAGTTTCTCTGAAAAAAATAGGGAAAACCCAGTTTATCATCATGTTCATGTTCATCTATCCACAATTTCCGTATCATTTTCCCACCATTTTCCCATAATTTTCCCACCATTTCCCATCATTTTCCCCAGAATTGTCCAACCATTTTCTCATCATTTTCCCATTATTTTCTCATTTTCCAATCATTTTCCGTATGAAAACTGGTCAAATTGGGTGCCAGGGATGACCTTCAAGGACCTTTATTCGTGCACATCCCAAAGACAGCAGGATGGGATGGGATGTCTGTGCCATATGGCCATTGCCGTGGCCCAGGGCCGTTTCAGTTTTTGGTTGGTGCCAGAGAAAAGGGGATGGCTTCTATAGCCATGAATCTATACGGCCCATAGGGTTGTTTCATGTTTTTTTCATGGCTTTTTCATGGCGATGTGGCAATTCTGGAATTCCAGGTGAGATGAGCCTCAAAAAGTCGCACACGGAAGTTGGATAAGTTGCCTGAGCACTCAACAAGATTGGTCAATTTCTCCATATATAAAGTATCTGAGACTCAAGAGGCTCAGGATACATCTTCTTTGTTCTTCTTTTACGGAGAGTTGTTCATGTGGGCTGTCTTGTCCAGCAAAATGCCGGTCAGGCACCTCGATTTGGAAGGCACTGGGTCCCAACTACACGGACTCGGGCAGGCAGGATGATATTGGTAGCACGATCGCCATGTAAACCATGTAATCACATGTAAACCTAGCGACCAAAAGCTGCCGCCACCACCAGCACCACCTTTGCCATCACCATCACCATCACCATCATCATCATCATCATCATCATCACCACAACCATCAAACCATCAAGGGACGGCGGGTCCTGATCCCAGCATCGGACAACGGATACCGCTGGAGGTATCCTGAGGTGGCCTTTTTTTGCATGAAGCACAACCCTCCCAAGGAGGGTGCGGCGCCAAAGACCTGTGCTTCCAGGGACCACAGTTGAACCATCAACAAAATGCCTTTGTTGATTGGTTAGTTTGTTGGGGATTATACTGTTTTTTCTACGTGGTTTTGAAAACTAATGAAAACTATTGCAACCCATAAAAACAGAATATATGGGTATGGGTCAAAATTAGGTACCCCAATAATTGGATGGTTAATACTAAACTAGACTAACATTTGTGGTCCCCTAGGTCTTCCATTTTGACCCACATCCATATAGTAACCAACTAGTAGCAGATGGGATGAGTATTTCTAGTGGCGACTTGTCGAATTACGGGAATCCAAAGTGCAACTTGTCGTACTCGCATCTCGAAAACCCGGCCTAATTTTTGGATGATTTGGCACTTGAAGCCCCAACAACGCTCATTTTGGATGTATATAAACTGTATATGTATAATATATGTATATATATATATGTATATGTATATATAATATAATAGATATACATGATATATATATATATGTATATTTATAATTATTTATATATATATATATGTAATATAGTAATATATATATATATATATTAATGTATAGTAATGTATATATATATATATATATATACATATGTATTTCAATACTTCCTGTGACTTTGTTTGTTTCTTTTGTATTCTTTTGTAGTTCACTGAAAGCGAGTTGAACTTCCCGATTCAAGCCTGACGGAGGCATGACATGAACCTCCTATCTTTTGTGGTTTCTTCCGAAATGAGTATAGAAAGTTCTTACTTAAGATCTTACAAAACCATACAGGATGCAGGATATCGGGCATCGCCAGGAGCATGTGCCAGATAGCTGGGCGGTGGTACGTGATGTTTGCGATCGCTTGGTGTCGGAGTTTGCTTGGGCTCGATTGCAAGGATGGTATCAAGCGTACCTGGGACTGCTGGGACTCCGCTGATGGGAGGTTGATACCTGGGTTGATGGATGGATGTGGTGCATCGCAATGTCCAAGTTTTTTAAGATCTTTTTTTGAAGGTGCAGACAGTACAGTAGCGGTCATTCTCATTGAACAGATTTTCGACTCCAGCGAGCAGCGAAATCCAGGCCATCCTGGGTTATTCATCCCGGGCCCGGGCCCCAGGTATCAAAAAGATGGCTTGCACTACCACGAAGAGCCCAATTGCACCACTTTCAATAAGTGGGTGACCTTGGTCATGAAGAAGTGACCCATCGGGCTTGCTGGGACGTTTCATCCACCGGGCCGCGGCCTGTCTTTGCAAAATGAATGGCGCCCATGGGCCATTGAAATGGGGGGAAAATGCGAAGATATTGCAAAATGATGCAAAATGATGAGAATCCTTTGGAATTGGAGGAGTACCTTTTCAGACAAACCCATACCTTCAATTCTTGCCCTTCTCTATTTATCTTCCTTGCCATTGCTGCCGTCCTGTTCGTTCTCCTGTTCGTCGCCAGCATCGTCGACTTCATCATCATAGTCGTCCTTGTTGTTGTCATCATCACCACCATCGAATCATCATCGAATCAAACGTTGAATATCGTTGAATCATCACAATACGGCGAAGGGGGATTGTAGTCAGCAATATTAGATACTTTGGTCAATCAAAGAAGGACATTTAATCACAAGAAACAATCCAGCAAACAGGTTGGATAGTGTCTATTTTCACTGTATTAGATGAATTGTGATGAAGTGCCAGTTTAGATAACCACAAGAGACCCACAAAATCGGCAAGTGACTTGTTGTGAAATGGAAGGGCTTCTGATCTTTCCATATCTTAACTACTGACCTCAGTAGTACTTGACACGTGGCGACTTCCGCGTAGGTACGAGCAGGACTCTGACGTGGAAGATTGCCATCTCATCCCACAGTGGTGCTGCGTGCCTGCAATGTGCTTCAAGTTGCCAGTACGCTGCTGGTGTTCTCATATGTACATGTATGATCATGTATGATCATGTATGATAATATATGACAATGTATTTTATGCTATGTTATATTATATTGTGTTATGTATTGTAACGTAATGTAAATGTAATTGTCAATGTCAATGTTAATGTAATATATGTATCTATGTATGTACTGTAATATAATGTATTATTTAACTGTACATAAATATTTATTATAGGTGCAAGTTGCAAGATCACCTTTCGATTGAGTTGCAAAAACGCTAGCTATATACAGTGATTTAGGGTTTGAGGGTTAGGGTCTTAGAATTTGGGGTTCTATGGCTTAGGGTTTTAGGATTTGCGGCTTTCGGGTTTACCGTTTTGGAAGCTTAAAAACAGTGGGGCTGCGGGCAAACCCCAGGCATTTGCCGTTAAACCAACCGCTTGGCGTTGGTGTTGATGGTGATGTCCCCCCAACTAGTGGAGTAAACATTCCTATGATGGCTTGGGTGTTGCCTTCCTACAGAACACTTCACTGTCTATTTCCATTTGGATTATAGCAACACAAGATGCCTTTTGGTTCGATGATGAAACAACCGAACATTTACTGGTTGGTGGTTTCAAACATGTTTTTATTTTCCATAATATATATGAGGATAATCCTTCCCATTGACGAACTCATATTTTTCACCAGCTTTTTCTATTGAAATTTCAACAGCCCAACTCAGCCTGGTCCGAAAGATGGGCTAGGCTATGCTTCGAAGGTGGACAAGATGATCCCTTTGTCTCAGCATTTGGTGACTCGTTGGGAAACGTGGAAACAACGATGGCCATGGAGATGACTTTTTGGCAAAGAAAAGAGGGGAAAAACAAAAACTGGTTGGTGGTTTGGAACATGATTTTTGTTTTTCCATTCAGTTGGGAATGTCATGATCCCAAATGACACATATTTTTCAGAGGCGTAGGTCTCAACCACCAACCAGAAAACCATATGGATTCACCGGTGAAATCCTGCCAGTCCGACAGATTCTAAGGCTTACCGACAGAAATAGTCAGTGGTCGTTCCTCACTTATCACTGCTTATCTCTCAGATTCGCCAGACTCTAACCGCCCGGGTCCCAGGAAAGCGACATCCACAAGATGGACCCACGCTTGAGTCACGTCGACTTGCACAGTAGCAACAGCCATTCTCATGTGGTGCCTCGTCAGACCTGGGCAGCTTCTGGTGAGATTGGACGCGGTGACGCCGAACAAAAACTGGGGTTTCAAAGCTCTTCGGTGACCCTTCAGTACTTAAACATGGCAATGGAAGATCATTTATACATGATTTTCCCGGTTAGAAACCTCCATTCATAGTGATTCTTTCCCATATTAGATGGTTTTCCCATGTATTTTCCCAGCTATAAACCTCCATTCATAGGAGATCTCCAATTGTCGTTGATGACATCGGAGGGTAATGAAAAATGTGCCAGTCGTTACAAACCCAGCTGTCTTCCGAGGGGGGGATGAGGCAAAGCATATAGAAACTTCTCGCGCCCTTGGGCAAAGCTTGCCTTGTTTTTTTGTATCTCGATGCTTTATTGAATTGCCATATATGGACCATATATGAATATATATATATATATATATGAATATGATGTAATATAATATAATATAATATGATATTATATGATATGATATGATATATAATCTAATAACATAACACATAGTATACCAGGTACTATAATATATCATGATACAATATAGTATGATATGATGTATGATAAAAAAATAATGTATATCATAATATACTATAATATAATAACATACAGTATAATATAATATAATATGATATAATATTATATTATATTATGTAATACAATATAATACAATACAATATAATATAATATAATATAATAATATATAATATAACATAATACAATAAATTATAATATATGATGATAATAAATAATATATAATATAGTATTGGGATGATGCTCCCTATTGACTCAACATTGATGGATTGCGAACACCGGGCTATGGGGATAGATCAAAACCTTTGAAATACATGAAGAAATGCAGTAAGAAATACATTGAAATACGTTGAGATACATTGACATATGTGGAAATACGTTGAAATACATTTGAAATATAATGTATTTGTTTGCTTCTTGGTACATCCATGAGTCCCAGCTATTATATTGCTGTTCGCCTTTAGGCGAAGCGAATGAACGTGTCCTGTGGCTGCCTGACGCCTGCAAACCTACATGCAGTGCTTTGGCTTCAACTGGGTGCTTGAATGCTAAGGTTTACGGATGTTTATGGTAGATATAACGACTAGTTAATGGGGTTTATAAACCAACTTCTAACTGGGGGGCACCATCCTGTGGGGATGTGAATGGGGGATAGATAAAATGATGATTGAATACTTAAATTATTGTTGATGATATTTTTTGAGATGTTCAATTAACATATTACCTATACCCCTTCTGTCATCTTTATGTATATATGGGATTTGTTGATATATAGGATGATCCTCATCCATTTTCACTGTGGATCCCGTTTTGAAGCAAGCCATATGACGGCGAGTGGACGAACCAGAGATGCGAACCGATGCGAACCAGGATCACCCGCCACGAGTGAGACCTGGAGAGTTACATCCAGCTGGACATCTATAAACTAGTTACCCTCTGGTTTAATGGGATATTATAGTGGTTCAATGGGATTTTATAGTGATTTAATGGGATTTTATAGTGATTCAATGGGATATTAATAGGATATACCCTCTGGTTATGACTAACAGTTTGCCATGGTATAGATGGCAGAAATAGATGGTTTACCTGGGTTTACCGAACTTAATGGCATGGTGATTTTCCATGGCTATGTTAGATAACCAAATGGTACCAAAAACAATGGAAAGATCCACCATGCTATTTTCATGACTAAATCAACTAATTCAATGGGCCATGCTTCAATAGCGGACTGTAAACGTTTACCGGAGGGTAGCATTCACGAATTCACCAATGTTACGCCAAAGCTTGAATTCCTAGGTTCAAAGTCACTTCTTGGAGGACTTCGTCCATCTCAGGACATTCTGCCGTGTTTTTGATGGCCCCTTGGGCCCACATTTTCTGATAATGGTGATAAATGGTTTGTTAAGGCCCGCATTTTCTGATCAATGGCTAACTACTTGGATAATCTGGGCATTTTTCCATGCCTGTTACGTTCGTTTTTCGCCAGGAGCGTACTAGGACCATCGAAGTACGAGCCCAAAGCTGCTGCTGATCCAACAACCAGCATCGAAAGATCGAAGCTTGGGAGTCGTTGAAAATCCCTGTTGGGCCTGTTGGTTGATGATTCGTTTGGGGATACCCTCTGGTTATGACTGGGATATTATAGTGATTTAGTGGGATTTTATAGTGATTTTTCATGGGATTTTATAGTGATTCAATGGGATTTTATAGCGATTTAATGGGATTTTATAGTGATTCAATGGGATTTTATAGTGATTTAATGGGATTTTATAATGTTTTTTTTTTATCGGATTTTATAGTGATTCAATGGGATATGAATGGGATATACCCTCTGGTTATGACTAACATAGCCATGGTATAGATGGCCCATTTATAGATGGTTTACCTATTGATAGCATGGTGATTTTCCATGGCTGTGTTAAATAACCAGATGGTAATACTACCCCCAGATTAATTGAGGATGATAAGAATCCGGGGAATCCTGTGCTTAACCGACCAGTATAATGAATGACAGAGGGATTTTGAACAATGTTGATGTGGTGCAATGTGGTGCATTCCAAAGGTCCCAAAAAGGTTGAAGGAGGGTTCAAGGAGGGTCGACAAAGATGTGAAAATTGGTCAACACATGGTTCAACGTGATTTAAAGAGGGACCGCACATGAGCGCAAATGCGCGCTCTCTTGCTGCTGAGTCTTTGACATATCACTCTGCAGCTTACTGTAGTTCGCTAGCATGAACTCGGAAGTCAGAGCTACAGACAATTACATATGTTCTTTGAGCATGTTCAAATCATATAGAAGTGACTTATGTTGTCTTGTTTCAATTCAAGGAGGTGTCTTCTAAACGTGGATGCAAAGAAACCCGGCTCAGGATGTGCTCACAGTTCCACAGAAAGGGAAAAGCGATGCCAAAGTGAAGCAGGGAAGCTGCAGTGCCATGTCAACGGTCAATGTCTTTTCATGTAATTAACCATGATATAACCCATAGTATAACCAACCCATATTACTGTAACCCATACTAATCCATTAATATTAACCCATGGTATAACCCATGATTCTCATTGATTGTCATTGATTGTGTCGAAAAACCTAGAGTCCCTGGAGCGGGGTAAGCGCCTTCGAATTATGCCAAAAAAGGCAGCCCGGAGTCACAAAAGGAGCCGCCGAGATGCCGGAAACAGATGTGGCAAAGGTATGTGGGGCCCCCCAGTTATAAGTTGGTTTATAAACCCCATTAACTAGTTTGATATATCTACCATAAACCATATGTTTCATATATTGAAATCATGGATATATTATGACTGCTGTATATACCCGGTTGATATTAACGCATTGCTACAGGATTCCAAGGGTTCCCATTCTGGGATGATCATAAACCATGCATTGCATCATGCTACAGGATGGTTTGAAGCTCGTTCAACTTCGTCCGGATGCTCAATCCTACCCCCTCATGTCTTGCAAGCCTATCAATCAACCACATATATATATATATATATACGTGTTATATATATATGATATATATATATATATATATGTAACTATATATAGTATATACATATTTATATATTATATATGAGATATTTTATATTATATAATTATATATTATATGTAATATATATATATATATATTATATATTATATATTATATTATATATTGTATATTATATAATATATCAGATATTATATATTAGATATTATATATTATATATAATATATAATATATTATATATTATATATTATATATAATATTATATATTATATATTATATATTATATATTATATATTATGTATTATATATTATATATAATATATAATATATTATATATTATATATTATATATTATATATTATATATTATGTATTATATTATATATAATATATTATATTATATATAATATATTATATTATATATTATATATTATATATTATATATTATATATTATATATTATATTTTATATATT
>Ga0126342_10011132_pt1 | contig 16079 bp, 14 predicted proteins | sample Cyp1metagenome_FD_92528 | JGI IMG/M metagenome (GOLD analysis project Ga0126342, IMG submission 92528) | Coral microbial communities from Lord Howe Island, Old Settlement Bay, Australia - Cyphastrea 1 metagenome | ecosystem: Host-associated > Invertebrates > Cnidaria > Coral ... | reverse complement strand
CATAGATTTACATAGATTTACATAGATTTACATAGATTTACATAGATTTACATAGATTTACATAGATTTACATAGATTTACATAGATTTACATAGATTTACATAGATTTACATAGATTTACATCTGATTGAGAAAATGAACTGCAAGCACCGCCAAAGGATGGTGATGGTGGCTACTACAATGCTGGTGCTTGAGCCTTACACGATCTTACGCCTCTGGTAAGATGGGCGAGAAATCTGCCAGAGGAGATGCCATGCAAGAGGACTGATAGAAGAGAACAACTATGACACAATGATGCACAATGAGTCTATCAAATTCTATCAAATTCTATCAATATCTTCAACTCTTTGGCGCGCCCAGGTGCTTAGATTTACCAACCTGACCAGCGACACGCTGAGCCTATACCAAGATCCCCAAAATGCCGGGGCTGTTTTCCAGGCGTTTGGGTGCCTGTGAAACGACCATGTCTCCATGTCAGAAGATAATGACCATGGTCTTGGCATATCTTGGCCATGAACAACTTGACAACCCCCGGCGCTTTGAAAAGGTTGACTGAGCTTGTGGCTAGTCCTTGATATGGTCATCCTAATATGACATGGACAAATCATATCGTGGATTTGAGAATACGAGACATAATTCTAAAGGACCTAAAGATATGTTGAAAAGACCCGTGAAAATGAAGACAGGATCTTCAAAGGAAAAGCAAACCAACGATTTTTGTGTGGAGATGGCTAGATCAGAGATGAACCTTGACATGTGGAAACATCCAAACTGACAGAGAACTTGTGTAGATTCTCAAGAAACAATACCCTTGCCATTTGAAGATATTTGATGATATTTGAAGATATTTAAAGATATTGAAATGTTTCAGCTTCTGCTACTTTGTGATGCTTTGTGATCTGCTTCTTTGATCTTTCTGCAGGTGTGCTCACTATTCAATTGCTTGGAAACTGTTGATGGCTATCATCCCGAGGCGGCTGTCACCGGTCACCACCGGTCACCACCAGTCACCACCGGTCACTGGTCACTGTGTCCAGCTGTGATCGATAGGATGGCATCACTCACTACTCCTCCAAGGTGCCGTCACACCATGTGGCCCATGTGGCTGTGTCAAAACAGATGTGTCAAAACAGATGTGTTATGCATGTGTTATGCATGTTAACCCGTGTTAAAAGATGTGTTAAAAGATGTGAAATCTCTGTGTTTTCTGAGCTGTGGCGGGGAGGCCACGCAAGGGGCGATTTCGTCCATTGCCTGTCCCGCAGCGGCGTTTTTTAGGACGGAAATGTGTCCATTGCAGAACGGACAGACGGACAGACGGACAGACGGACAGACGGACAGATCTTTTACGCATTTTAATTTATTTTATATCATTTTATATTTGTTTCATCTTTGTATCATGGACATGTGGACATGGATATTTTGGCGTTTTTGGCATCCGGTTAGGAATTACTTTGTCCACACTACTGGTCAGGGCGTTTGCGACTCAGTGCCAGTTTTCATTCCGAATTCCAGGGGTCCAGGGGTCCCTTTCTGTTCCCTTCTCAGGCAGGTGGCAGACCCGTTGACTTGCTAGAAGAGCTGGCAAATGTGGTGCAGAACAACAAGAAAGGCGCGCCCAAAAAAATGTCCTTGAAAACCTTCGATTTTTGATGAACTTTGGCATTTTCTTGTGGATATCTGAGTTATTTCTCTGACTTTTTCTGGTGCTACAACTTCAACATTGCGAGGCTACTGGACCATGAAGACCAATCCTCAGTCAAGTTGCCTGTTGGCTTGTACTGTGGACATATTTTGTGAACATTTGTGGAATAGTTGGACATAGTTGGACCAACTGGACAAACACTTGTGACACTTTCAGCATCTTTCAGCCTTGTAGCATTTTGTCGCCTTGTAGCGGACTTAGTGACTTGGTGACTTAGGCATGGACACTGCCTCCCTTGGGTTGATGGAAGCATTGCAAGGCTCAGCTGTTTCTTTTCTAGGCGAAAAAGCGCAATGCTGTTTCAACGGACATCAATTGACATCAACGGACATTAAAGGACTAAGCAGATGCACCAGATGCACTAAGCAGATGCACTAAGCAGATGCACATGTCTTGCACATGTCTTGCACATGTCTTGTTGTGTGGCGTCACCAAGCTATCCCATGTCGAAATTGCATCGGCTGTCCAATTTGTCACAGTATACAGGTGGCTGATGTGGCTGTGAATCCACGGCAATCTCGCAGGCTGAGCCATATACTTGCAAACGACCACGAGCTAGAAGCAGAAGCACGACAAGCAGTGCAGGCTAGGCGCCTAGGCGTTGTCGATAGCTTTTGTGACTATCTTCGCACAAGCCAAGCCCTTGGACTTGAACCAAACAAGAGTTTCCCTGAGAACTAGAATCGCTTGGTCTGCATGCCTTCCAAACAGCACACTATATCCTGTAGACTGTTTGTTGCTCATATTACAACGCCCATTCGTTGTATCATGTTGTATCATTCCGATCATTCCAATGCATTCTGTTTGTGCGGGTCTAAAGAGTGCACTGAAGCACCTTCTTTGCGGATTTCGTTGTGGATTTTGGGAGGTTGGAGTGCACTGGGAGACCGAGGCTTGAGCCACAGTGGTTTCACGATGACATACATAGCAAGACATAGCAAGGCGATGTAAGGCAGACATTGTAAGGCGATGTTTTTTCATCTCATCCACCCATTTTCCAAGGTGTGGCAGTGTTCACACCAGGTTTGCCAGGCTCGCCGAAGATATTGCATGTTTTGCCTCATGGTTCTTTTAGAGTTCTTTCAGAGTTCTTTCATTCGAAGTCTTTGGATGTCTTTGGGTCTGAATTGCATCAGCCCCTGCGCTGCAAATCGCAAAGAAGGAATGCACGAAATGGCACGAAAACCACATTTTCCGGGGATCATGCAACAGCCCCAACATCATGTTTTCGACCAGGTTCTTTGTGGTGCTCTACCAGTTGGATACCTGAAAGCGGTAAAAGCCAACGAATGGGCGACATTTGCTCGAGTTGCAGTCTCAACGTACCATTTTCGTACCATTTTCGCATCATTTTCGGACGCATTTCGTCAGGTGCGATCATTTGCCGTGCCATGCCGTGCCGTGCCTCACACTGCGTTGAGGTCGTGTTGCAGGCTGCCTACGAAGCCACTTTGACCATCGCCTCATGCTTGGCTGCGAAGAAGGGGACACGAATCAAGGTGTGGAAGAAATATGGAGAAATCACGTTCATGCTGACTATGCTGACTCAGATGTAATGAGATGTAATCCGAAGAATCAAGGTATGTTTGAACCATTTTGAACCACAAGTTGAGACTTGTGAAACTCGTGGCAACACGATTTTCGACATACCTTGACAAGTATCTTGACATGTTGACATAAGATGACACAAGATGACACAAGATGACACAAGATGACACAAGATGACACAAGTGTGTGATATTGTGTGATCTATTTCTACGCTTGCACGTGAGCCTCCAGGTTTTCCTCACAGCAGTTGGGGCTGGATCTTTGAGCAATCGCGTGGCCTGGATTGCAGGCGGCCACCGCGCCAGAGCACATGGTGTGCTTAGCGTGTGCTTAGCGTGTGCTTAGCGTGTGCTTAGCGTGTGCTTAGTGTGCTTTCTCCGATGCTTCTGTGGTTCTGTTGAGACTTCTGAGAGCGACATCGAACTCGTTCTGTCAACAGTGGATCTCCTCGTTGAACATGTTTGGAACATGTTTGGAACATGTTTGGAACATGTTTAAACTTCAAATTAAAGGCATTTGAAAGCCTTCTTGGAACAGGCGCTTTGGAGACAGCTTTGGAGAATTTTGCCCAGGACATTTTCTCTTTTCCATGGGCAAAATCTGTCCTGGAATCATCAAGAATCTTACCGTCCCCATCTGTGGAATCCGTCCCCTGTCGCCGGAGCTGAGCCTGAAAGGAGCCCTTGGATGTGGTGCTCGTCCACTATTCCGCGCCGCTTCCTGACTTTGCGCGGTTAGAGGTGGGGTCATGTCATTAAGACATATAAGACATTAGTAAGACATATTAAGACCCATGAGTCCATATGGGTCCGATGAGGACATGGCTGGATGGGCAGAATTGAATTTCCCTGTTTCAGGAGGTTTGTCTTAAGTTGAGAGCAAGACGATTTCTCACTTTTGATCACTTTTCTGCTTTTTTGGTCTTAGGGTGGACGATTTATTTATCGATAACACTCAGTGTCCAACTGTTGACCAACTGGCTGTCACAGGAAGGCAGAAGGGCTCTGACGCCACCAATGAGGCCCAAATCGCATTGCACCTTTCTGAAGAACTGACATGTCCATCGCATCTTAATCTAACAATATATGACATGATGCGTGATTGGTTCCACCATGTTGAATCTCATGACATCTCATGACCCAGCTGCAGTCAGGCCCATGAGCCCATCGGTGCAGGACATTAGTATTAGCCAGTGACGATCTTGGATACCTATCAGCTCCGTAGCTATCAACTGCCGTTTTTTTTTCTACCCGGTACCGACCGACTCCCCAAGGAATCTGCGAGATTATGGCATAGACGAGCAACCTGAGGCACTTAGGGCTTTGCACGTTAGCAAACTTAGCCTGCAAGCATCTCAAAGTGTCAAAGGCTATAGATTCTATTAGATTCTATAGATATAATTATAATATATATATACACTATCATAAACATATTACATACATATACTATAAGACATTATAAAACATATAAGCTATTTTGTTTCACTTGTGACTTGTGACAGCCTTCCTGACATTTCCAGTCATCCCGCCGGGTGCACAGGACGACTTAAAGGCAGTGATGAGGCCCCGCGAACCTTGGAGGATCTGGTATACCTGGTAAACATACAAAAAACGATGGAAAGATCCACCATTTTTCATGGGGAAATTCACTATTTCTATGGTGATGAACACCGTTATGTGAAAAATTTCCAGAGGGTATCAGCAACATTTGTGAACACCAAATACGATACGCTGTGGCAAGGGCAGCCTTCTCAATGCATGATCAGAATGGTGATGGTGCTGGGACGCTCAGATGTTGAGATTCTGGATTGATTGAGGGATGGGCAAAGAGCGTCCGGCTGTTTTTCTTTCGGATTGGTTGCAGCGTTCTTGAAATTCCCTGTTGGATATTCTGAGAAGATAAATATGTTCATCAATTCCCTGAAGGTTGACTCTTTGAGGGAACGTGTTTGATTCAACGTCCTTTTTTTTTGCGAAAGAGTTTTCCAAATATCAATTTTCAATAATTTTCAATTGAACATTTTTTTCAATTGGTGCTTTGCAGTTTCCAAACGTTCTGAGGTGTTGGATCGGGCGGAGTTTTTCAACATGCTGCACAAGGAGCGAACACCTGGGTAAACGTGGAACTGACCGCTGTCTACGTGTGAAACTTGTGATGTGCCACCAGGTAGACAGCGAGCCAGATGCCCGGATATGGAAGGATATTTGGACGGATCCGAATCAAATGGACAACGAGATGACAATTGGAAGAACTGGAAGTTCCCATTGAAATCGTTACACTTTGATCGGTCCATTCATCGTCCATTCGTCGTCCATTCTCATTCTTCACTGCTTAGGTTCTTCACGCAGCATGTTGTAGACGTGCTCTTGCAGGAGGTGAGATACTGTGAGATCTTGACAGATCAAGCACGGTTATAAGGCAAATAATAAGTTGTTTTTAGCAAGGCAAAGACCCAGAGAATGTATTGTCGGACGGTGAAACATTGTGAAACGAGGCCGATGCCGATCAAGATGGTCGGATATACTACCACGAGTTTGTCCGGTGGATTTGCCAGGACTGGTGCCACTGGTGCCCGGTTTTGCGAAGACGTTTCAGAACTTGTAGCGAGTTGGGCAATCTCAAGGTGACAGATGAGGTCATTTTAACTGAATATAATTAATATGACTGTGTAAGTCTGGTGTAAGTCTGTGGTGCCTGCAGTGTGGCTGATCGAACAATAGGGAACAGCTTAGCTGGCCTAGCTGGCTTAGCTGGCTTAGCTTCCACGACTCCCTTCCCCTGGAACTGTCGCATCCAGTTCGGACACATGAAAACATATATGAAAACTGCTCGAAACTTGCGAGCGCCCCCGAGGAAGATGAAGAGATCGTCAAGCGAGTCTTACAATAAGCGGACGATGAAGCGATGCCGAATTCGATGTGGCGCCCTCCGATGGCCCTTGAATGTGGCATGTGGCATTGGCATGTAGAAGCTGACTTGCGGTTCGGTCAGTGCCCTTTTGCAAAAATTGATCTTACTGAATCTTAGTGAATCTTATTGAATCTTTGGATACTCTTCTTCAATTTCGGTGAAGTGTCAAGAATCCTATTATGATCTATTATGCAATATCCAGGGGATCAGGGGACAGTGTGTGCTTTGCGCCCAATGTTTTGCAATACCCGTTTTAACTCGTGCCTCGACACGACTTGTGCAGATAGTGCCAGAGATGCTCAACGAATGAAGTTCCGAGGGCGTCTGTGCCGCGAATGTGGCAGTTCGGACTCAGTGCCCGCAATGTGCGCTAGAGAAACACCCACTAGATTCACTAGATTCACTAGACGCCACATGTGATGCCACTCACTATCCTTGCAGAATGTAGGGGGTGGAACCAGTTTTGCATCTTTTTGCTGGGTGCCTTTAATCTGTGCATAATCACTTGCTCGTTAATCTCTGCAACACGTGAAGCCATTGATTTTCCACGTTAAGTACATGCTGAAAATTCCAGAAATTTGAAGAGACCATGCCTGACGATAACTGCGAAGAACTCTTGGCCTTGGCGAACGCCCACAGCGGCCAAGAACATGATCAATCGGCATCGGACTAAAAAGTAAGGGGACTTGACCTCCTAGACTCTGAAACATTTCTGCTGCTCGACCACAAGATGCAGCATGTGAATGAAATGACACTGATGTGATAATGATGTGGCAACGTGCATCAAATTGAAATAAATTGAAGAATTATTTGAGCAATTTTGAGCATATCGGGCCGATATCGGGTGCATGCGATGCATATGCGATGCATACGGTAGAGGCTGCAAGTTGCCATGGCAGCACCCACCCCAGCGGAAGAGCGACGTCAGGCAGTGGGCTTTGCCACCTGCCGCGTTCTGCCGCGTTCTGTGTTACATCGCACAGGTGTTGCACTACGCAGCAGGCCTGCTGCATCAGTTGCTGGTGATGCCTTGCATAGTGATTTTCCGGTCAGGAAATGGCCGGGCAGACATCGTGTCCTTGGCCATTGAGCAGGACACTTGTACGATCCAAGTGCTTACCAGCTTTCAAATATGAAAAGAATTGGCAGATAGCTGTACTATCAGGTGAAGAGATTTTAAAAAGAATCACTTGCCGAGACAGTATGTGGCATTCATTGACAATTGTTTCGACCTCGGTTATTTGTGAATCTTGTTTGCACAAGCACGCAAACCAGGAGACAGCACGCATCGGCTTGTTTGACCTCTGCGTTGCAACCGCTTGCGCCCTTTGTTCCTTGCAACCGCCAGGCTGATGATGGGAACGTGTTCAGCTGAGGGACCAGGAGACCAAAGAAAACCCTAAACGCTTGGCTGGATGAAAAATGAATAAAAATGATGAAAACTATGAATCAAACACATCCATAGATTGCATGCCAGACGTTCAAGCAGGGAAAATCATGGAAAATCCATATTTTCATCCATTTTCACTCACTTTCACGGATGTTTCCAGACCGACGGCTTGATCGCCAAATTCTGAAAAAGTAAAAATAAAACATGTGCAGCGCCAAGGTGATTTCGCTGCTGTCTTCTCAAGATGAAAAGGTGGTTTTGGCAGCATGGGATGTTGATGACTACACTGACTCTACATGTTTTGGTCGCTTGTGCAGGGCACCGCGCTACATGAGGCGCATTTTGGATTGTGATTTGTTTTGATACAAGATACAACTTGTAGCGAAGTTAGGCGCCGAGGTGCTCCGTGATTTGTAGACATGGTTTGACAGGCCTGCCGCAACGGCCATGTGGACGTGGTCACCTGGATGCAGAGGGTCTGAGAGGTTTGATGACGATACGACGATGCGTGTCATGCCAAGACTTCGTGTAAGGTGAGACTACTGCTGCTGCGCGGTGGGCTAAGCCACAGAGTAGCCTTGTAACAAGATTTTGATTCACCGCTCTGTTGTGGCTCTTTGGGACCTTTCAACCTTTCTCCCGTGCGCTTTTCTACTGAGGTGGGGCTCCTCCAGATGTTCATGATGCCAACGGCAAAGCACCATTTCAGGCGTGCAAAGCACCAGTTCGGTCGTCTGAAGTGCTTTGATGTGCTTTGTAGGTCAGCAGCAATCTAGTTGCAGGTGGCATTGGCAGAGTGCCCTGCTGCAAAGTCTGTGCCTCAATTTGTCATTCAAAATTGGTTGAGTTTAAACAGCTGGCAGTAGAGACTTTAGATATTGAAATTAAAACATGAAGTGGCCTGAACAAAATTTGTTGGCATGTGGCTGGATGCGATCATTACCGTAACGGTTGCTCTATTTTCCTTTGTTATTTGGTACTGTAGAGGATCTGCAGTGCAAAGAGGAGTTCCCAAATAATGCATACGAGAAATGTCTGCCTCGACAGAATCCGGTCCCTGCATAACTCTTTAAAGTTGAGAGATGGTTTTTATCATTTTTCTTCATGTGTTTCATACATTTTATAAAGGTTAAGCATGGTTAAGCCAAAGTCAGAAACGGTTGTCGTATGTTTTCGTTTCAGGTTTGATCAGCTCCGGGCGGCCTTCGAAGCCGAACTCTTCAAACGCTGTGCCACTGGAGACACAGCGACGGCCTCGTGGTGCACGGCAAATTGGCCAGGAGAACCACAAAACCACCACATGTTCATACCATGATAGTACATTCTGGTGTGGTTGAGATCAGTACAGTTGACTCAGACTGGAACATTGCTTTTTACATTTTTTTGCAAAGAACACTTTAAACACTCTACTAAACACTCTACGTCTTTCAGTTTTGGCCTCAGTTTTGTTGCCTTGAGGCAGGTGCAGAGTCGCTGGCCAGGGGTGGTTTAGATCTGAAAGAGGCTACGCAGGCAGCCTGCCATGGAGCCGACATTTTTTCCGACCGAAAGCAGGGCGTTGTTTTGATCATGGAACTTGTGTGGGCCCCGAGAGGTCTATAGATATTTGATGATATTTGAGATATCCATAGAAAATCATAGATATCCGTCATATTCCGTCATCCAGTGTCTGCTTTCCCAAGTCCACATGCCTATTGAGAACGGCGCAATGCTCCTTTTGGCTCAGTCTTGGGACCCGTCATCAGCTGGTCTCACGTCCGTTTAGCCATGGTCAGCCGTAAAATGTAAAGCACTACTTGCAGCAGGAATTTCACGCTTGCACGGAGGATTTTGCCTTGCAATATCAAGTAGACAAAGTGTAGACAATAGTATTTTGCTTTATTTGAAACAGGGAGGATGTCATTCGAAAGAGTAGCAATCGTCAGATACAGTTCCCAAGGCAATTAAAGATTTGGTACTCGGGCTGCACCGCCATGGTTTAGCATGCCAATGTTACCGCTACGAATTCTGTGTCTTCTCGGATTCCATGGATTGGTGAAATCCGCTCCAGTGAGCATCACTGGGACCGGCGCAGCAAGGATCTACTTGGATGACAGCGAGGCTGGTGATGCGGACCATCTCGATGCGAGTACGTTGAGAACAGCGAACATCGGAGCAGTGCTTGAACTCAAAGGAAGTCACTTCTGTTTGAGTTTAGCAACTGATAACTGGTATAACTATTGTATAACTGGTATAACTGTGGTTTCTGCTAAGCCTGCCATAGATTTCTTCACACTTGGGCCATAGCTTGAAATGCCCTAAGGTAAGGCAGGCCTGCAGATCATTGATCGCCCCGATGGACTGCGCGGTGCACGCGTTGCGCCTGAACTCTTGGAATCCACCCTACAGGACAGATTTCCAGATTTCCAGTGGATTTCAACATTGAAAGCTGCTGTTGACTCGGATCATTTCATTTATCATTTCATCTTTCATCATTACACATGTTGTATAATTTCTATTCACTTCTTTCTTATCATTTGTTTTACAATTTGTACAACACTTTTTCGCAGCCATACCTTGTGATCTCAGGAGGCACTCGGATACATCAGGAAGGAACTTGCGCATGGAACCGGGGTCTTGCTGAACTGGAAGAAGAATTGCGACAGTGGTGCTGTGCTTGCCATTGCAGCTTTGATAGCAGAATTTTGGCTTGCAAGTCTGTTCAGGGTGCTTTTCATTTCTTTTGCATACAGTCCTCGAATATCTTTGAATATCTTTAGATATCATTGAAACTTTGAATATCGTTCGACCTGTCTAGTTGCTGCATTGAAGTGCGAGAGGCCCCCAAGCATCCGTCTTGTCTTTTGAGGAAGAAGGAGTCGATCTAGATGAAGCACAGAAGCGTGTCAATGGATTGCATCCGTGTGCTCGCAAAGACGAGACGCAGACGAAGCTTCGACAACTATTTTCCCAGTCGTCGCATTCAGATTTGTGAATGGTTGTGAATGGTTGTGAATCCTCTGAGTCATCCTCAGAGTCTCGCGGCAACGTGCCAATGAAGTTTCCTGAATGCCCGACAGTTTCACTATGATTTTCAAAAAAATGGAGCGTTTTCCACAGGTGTGCCTAAGTTTTTTCCCACAAAATCAAGTCAGGTTGGAAGCAATGACTGTGTCGCGGCAGGCTGGCTACAGTCCTTGGGCTTGGGCTAGTCTCTTTGATGCGACAGCCACTGCAGAGCGAATGGAGGCTCATTGGTTCTGAGATCTACCAGAGACCAGAGATTCTACTTTTTTTTGGGGGCGCAGTGGCATAGATATCTAGCAAATTCTGGCTGTTCTATGCTGTTCTCCTGTCCTGCAGAACCTCTGGAATCTGTTGCAGCAAGCCCCCAATGCGTGCACTGGTGTCCATTCAGGCCATTGCAAATGGGCAGGTGGACCTCAATGGTACGGCATGCTCTGAGCTGAGATGAACTGAGAGGGCAAAGTGGAGCCATTTCGAACCAGGCCTGACTTCTCACGGTTTCGCTGTAAATTTGTGTTCCAACATGTTGCAAGATGTAGCAACAGTGCAGCTTCAAGTGGATTTTAAGGTGAGGAGGGGGAGCCCTCTGACGAACCGGAAGAGGAGCTTCAGGATTCAGTGTGTTGGAAGCTCAAAAGATGACATTTTAAGCAGCGCATGAGCTGGCATGAAGCTGTTCCATGCTGTTCATCGGAGCATCTAGCCATTTTATGCAATTTTAACGATTTTTAGCTTCACCATATTTCACCATATTTCACCATACTTCACTGCTTTGCTTGGAGGCGAAATCGGCGAGATCTCTGCACCGGACCTGTTGCTTTGGCCACCTGTGACCGCATTCTCTTTGAACGCAGACGTGTTTCTCAGTTTGGGCGAATCCTTGCAGGCAGGAGATTCTCATGAAGCCATGAAAATTTTGTAAAAACGCCAGAAGGGTCATGAAATGTCATGAAATGTCATGAACAGCCACCATGCCGCTGTTGGACCAAGGAAAATTCCCCCTTAAAATTGTCAGTTTCCATCTTGGCAGGTTGAGGTGCGCATCCCGCCATTGGATATGCCAGCTGCATCTATGCTCTTCGAAAAGCTCCAGCATTGCTTGCAGGCGTCGCATAGGTCTTCTTTGACATGTCTTTGGTTTTTGTCAAATATTTCACTTTATTTCGGATTCGAAATTGTAGCAGAGCCTGCACTGAAAAAACATGAGCTGGTTGTATGAGTGAAGTGCATTGAAAACTCCTGATGAATGAAATCACCATGGGGATATAGTCGGAACGTCACTTGTGTGGCAGGCAGTGGCACCAGTTGGAGAATTCCTACCAAAAGCTCCTGTGCTGGTGCCTGTGCTACAGTCACCCTGCGATTGTTCGGAGGCGCACAAAGGGCTTGAACAACATAGAACACTTGAAAATCGCAATTCATCAGCTTTCATCAACTTTCTATGAGTCCATTCCTGTCTCAGGCTGCAGAAACGACCCACTCCACAGTGGATTTGTGGTTGGATGCTTCTATGAATGGCTTCCAGGCACCCGAATCAGACTGCCAATGCTTCTCACTGCCTTGCGATTGCTGTGTTGCGGTTTAGTGGTCCATGTTGCCCCGTCTGTAAAGCCGTTCCAATTTCTATCCTCTGTGTCTGATTTTGTGCTCGTTTCCTGCAGGAATGCAGCATGCTTTCAGGTTTGCAGTTGTGGCTTTTGCTTTTCCATGTCTTTTCAAGCAAGGTTGCTTAGCAGTGAAGTCACTACTAAGCAGCACATATTTGCAAACCTTAAGGACCTTTGATTTCCCGTGATTCAAGGTGAAGCTTGCTGGTGACGTCCCAGGTAGGGTACAACTGATGGGCGGCTCTCTATGGGATGCTTGGCGTGATTTAGCGCAGTTTGATTTGAGCCGGATGACCTTTTCATACCTTTTCTATCTGATCCTTGGGGTTTTGAGCTGGATTCATGTAAAGTTGGTGGTGTTGTTGATTTTGCGCGAGAGAAAACAATCGAAAAGACGGTGGATATATATATATAATTATATATATACACATGTGGATAATGGATGGAAAGAGTGAAATCCATGTAGGGTCTCAAACCTTTCCATAATTCCATAGAAAAAATACATATATATATATATTTATGGGACATTTTTTTTTTCGCAGTTTTTTTCCAGGCGCTGTCTCAAGCAGTGGAACAGTTGCGGCAACTTCTGCTGCTCCACCGACGTCCCAGCCTGGACTCTGCGCGGCTGCCTGCGCTGTGCCTCCGGGGCCCTGAGCGCCAAAGTGCGCCACGGAACACGGAAATGTCTGACATGCAAAATATTTATTATGAAATATCATGATATTATTATGAAACTATAATTAATTACATGATTCATGATGAAATATCATGAAATCATGAAATTATTATGAAAACTATATAGATATTAAAGGAAAACTATATAATATATAATATATTTAGCTATTTTTTAGGGGAATACGGGTGCAATACATGTCTACAGGAACATGTGACATCAGGTGACAGCATGTGAGGATGAGATGGATGTCGGCATCAGATATCCTATGTTCAGTTGCATTTCACATATTTCTGAACATAGGATGGGCTTTCGATGAACTTTTGATCATCGGAGGTGCAACTCCCGTAGACTTTAGAATCTTTAGAGTGTACGTTGATTCCATTTCATGACCATACTCAAAAATGACCGCACTTAGACGTGACATGACGTGATCATCATGTTTCTCTCTTACATGACATGACATGTAATGTACTCCGATTCAACATGTCTCCCATTTGTCCCTCTTAAGATGAGCTGCTGAAGGCTCTGTGCTTATGGACCTTTGGAGTTTAAGCTGTGACAAACAATCCAATGCTCTTCAGCAACTGGCACGCTGGCAAATCAGGCGACGCTTTCATGGCTTAGTGATTTTGATGAATCGGTGCATGATGCCATATTTTGCCATATTTTGAGATGTTAATCATATCTTACATATATATATATATACAAACATAATATATATGTATACATAATATACATACATAATATACATATATACATATATCTTATACATACACATATATATCTTACATGATCTGACAATGTGGCAGGCGATTCTGGGTCCCCGTGCCGGTGAGCTTTGGGCATAGCTGGTTGCAGGAGTGGCTGTTTGCCAAACAGCCATGGTTTCCATGACCGAAGTTTGGAGATTTTATGCTACATTTAATATCATAAACTGGATATGGTGGGAAACATTTTTAAACTGGATAATTTTTGGATAATCATTTGGATAATCATAAAATATCATAGATATTGACACATATCGGCGATATTTTATGGATAATCTGGATAATCCGTACGTAGCGAAAAAACACCAGCTGCAGGATGTGTTCGAAGCACGCAGGACTGACACTGAAAAGACCGGTCAAAGTGACACAACACACACCACCGGAGAAACAAAGTAAACTTAGCATACGATAGCTGCAAGGAAAGAACTACATCATCAACTATACTATATGACATTATATAACTATCACATGGCCAACATGGCCAACATGGCCAACATGTGCAAACAACAAACAACAAACGACTTCAGTGTTGGAAGCTGCAGGACCTGCACGAAGATTGGTGCTGAACTCGTCCCTGTGATTCGACCCGAGCAGGAGAATCTGGTGACAGCTCTGGCACAGTGTGGCCCCTGGATTTCGAAAAAAAACATGGAACAAAATGAACAAATACAAGATAATACAAGATAATACAAGATAATACAAGAGTACTGCCAGATACTGCCAGCTCAAGATTCAAACACCTTTCTGTACTCGCTTCTTTGCGCATTTTAATGATTTTAATTCGTTTCAAACTCATTTTACTTGTCTTCTCCTTCGCTCCTTGGCTTCAACCCGTGGGGACTTGCTTCATTTCCGGACATTTCTTACCACAGTCGCTTTCCCAAGACAGATCTTTTCTTCGGAGAAAGACAAAAGGCAAAGACACAAAAGAAAGACCTGTTTGGCTGCCCAAGAGTTATACTGCACACTTCAACACTTTTTGCTCCACTGAGAATTCTTTGTGCCTTCAATCCTTTCAGACTCTTGAACTCTCAGTCTTCACGATCTTCACGTTTCGCCACACGTCTTCACTTGGATATTTGGTGATTTGTTGCCTATGAAAGCCTTCACTTGGATTCGCTCCATTTATGCCATTGATGTCCGTACGCTCCAAGGTTTCAAGGCTGCCGCACAGTGGGACTGCAGCTGCCTTCCTTGAACTCTAGGCATCCTTCTTGGAGTGAACAGTTGGTGATTTCTATAGCTGAGAAAGTCAAAGTGGTTGAAAAAAGAAAGGAAGAACTTGGAAGAAAAGAAGTGAAGAAGTTCATTGAACTACAGATCTATAGAGATCTGAAACAAAGCATTTTTTGCAGCCCAGATTCTGAGATCAATTTCAGGTCAGCGGAACAGTGCAGCACGGTATGGCCGATTTTGCCTCTTGGCAGAAGCGATGGCCCCGATGGCCCCGATTTGGCCAAAATGGAGCCGACGCCCAGCTCAGGCGAAGTGCTGGCCTGGAAGTACGACTGATGGCCATGTTGAGCCTGGAGGACACACAGATCACACAGTGGACTCGGTTGAGTCATTGCAGTCATTGCAGTCATTGCAGTCATGGATCCAAACAACCAGGACCTGTTCTGACGCCACTGTGTCGTTTTGCGTCGTTTTGTGCATTTTTGTGCAGGATCTGAGTCGGAGCAAGGTGATGATCTCACACAGGGCATTTTTGGCACTGAAAAAGCTCAGCTAAGCAGCTCAGCTAAGCTAAGGCATTGCAGCAAGTGAACCAGCTCTGCAAGGACTTGAATGGAAGACATGGACCAGCTGCCAGGCAGGGCCACCTTTTCTCACCAAGTTCTGGAGGGATGAGGGATGGAGAAGGGATGGAGGATGTGACATTCTGCTGGTGGATGGCTCTTGCGCAGAACTGGGCTTCTGCTGGAGTGCAGCATCGAGAACTCAAAGGCAAGATGGCAACTGCCAACTTGACAGGTGTCTCATCCTTTGAAAATAGGCGTAGCATGTTGCAATATGTTGCACTTCGACAGGCATGGGACATTGAGGAGGAGGCCGTAAAGATCGGCTTTGCCCACGGAATCTCGGTGCGGATGCAGATTTTCACAGCAACCGCACTGACCGATACTGACCGCGCTGAAAGTCATTGAAAGTCTGTGGATTTCATGTACTTTGGGAATACATACTCAGGAATATTACTATTACATACTCAATATGCTCGGGGCTGGAGGTTGGCATTGTCATTCGCTCGGTTGGAAATTTGCTTCCAGCACATGTTTGGTCCAAGCCTTGGGGAGAGAAGGAGACTCCAACCCGCGACCATGTCAAGAGAGGCACAACTGGATACTGTATGATCTGTGTATGATCTGTGTATGATCTGTGTATGATCTGTGTATGATCTGTGTATGATCTGTGTATGATCTGTGTATGATCTGTGTATGATCTGTGTATGATCTGTGTATGATCTGTG
>Ga0126342_10011131_pt1 | contig 16079 bp, 15 predicted proteins | sample Cyp1metagenome_FD_92528 | JGI IMG/M metagenome (GOLD analysis project Ga0126342, IMG submission 92528) | Coral microbial communities from Lord Howe Island, Old Settlement Bay, Australia - Cyphastrea 1 metagenome | ecosystem: Host-associated > Invertebrates > Cnidaria > Coral ... | reverse complement strand
GCGCGGACGGTTGCGAACGGTTGCGAACGGTTGCGCTCGCGAACGCAACGTCGAGCGAACACACCCTCAACCCCCAGACCCCCAGAGTGAAACGGGAACCCTTGCTACGCATTCGGGAAAAAATGGTGAATTAGTAGGAATTCATAGGATTGAACCAGTAACAATGATGATTTCATGGCATTTAACCTCTGGAAAACGTGTACAAAAAGCGAACTGGAAAACCACCATGTTCAATGGGTAAATTAACTATTTCGACTGGGCCATTTTCAGTAGCAAACTGTTAGTTTACCAGAGGGTAACTGAAAGATGAGGGTAGATGAGGTTACAATGTGGACAGATGATGTTTAGTAGAGGAAATGATCCCTCGATCCAGAAATATGATTGGAAGATAAGGCAGCAAGAATGTGGATTACGCCGCCATGATGAAGCTGGAGCACATCATTTTTGTAGACGAAATCAACATGTCCCAAAATTGCCAACTTATTTTTTAGGTGCAAAGGTATAAAAACCCACTTACGATTTGAAGGATGACCCACCAAGCAGTGAATGCAAACCGCACGAAACGCGGAGAAGTTCAGCATAAATCCCCACATATTGATGTTTAAACCTACCATTTTTCGTGATGTTCATGGCTTAGACTACCCTTCACCGCAACGATAGTCAGTTAGAGTTGTTTTGCAACTGGTTTATATAGATTTAGTGAAGCAATCACAAAGCACGAATTTGTAAAATTGGGGATGTTTTGCTATCTTATAAAATTGCATATATTATTTTACCCACATCAACTAAAACTTATGGTAGTAGCTGTTACTCTCACAGGTAAAATGTATGGGTCACCATTTCAACATTCGCAAAAATGGGATTTTACCATCGAGATTGCTGAAATCTAAGATTTTTTTCAGTGATTGTCAACCATCTTGTTGAAATCGTGACACATACATCAAACATAGAAATTCTTGTCAACCATCATACATCTTACATTGTGGTGCCCCCGGTCGATAGCTAAGTTGGTGAACATAACTCTAATTTCACGTTTGGACTTATGGTAGATATATCGAACTAGTTCATGGGATTATAAACCAACGTTCACATCACTTGGGGGGCACCACCTTGTAGATTACCACCAACTAAGATGTATGGTGCATGAACATCGACCATTCCCTCAACTGCACCAGGTCCGACACCAACTGGCGCGCGCTGATGCAGTTCGAGTACCGTTGGCGTTCCGAGCTAGAACGAGGGCTAGAAGGTAGCTGCAACACTGGGATTGTCCGCCGGCCCCAAACAAAACCATACTGTAGGAAAATTACCCTCTGGTAAACTAGCATAAATATGGAAAATCACATTTTTTAGTGGGAAAATCCACTATAAATGGCAATTTTCAATAGCAAACTGTTAGTTTACCAGAGGGTAATGAATTTAACAACATTCATCATTCAACCCAGAAAAATGCGGAGGTTCATGGGATTTATAGCTGATTTGTGATAGCTGAGTTGATGCACAGAACTTGGTTAACCTTTGGGTTTAGAGGGGATAAAATTGCGTCTGGATAATTAATGGGTGTGTAAACCACCTGATATTGTTTGGGCCTCACGTTGACTTTACTGGTGCTAAACGCAGGGAATTTTCGGGAATGATCCATTTCATCCCTATCAATAATCATCCCAGCAACCCCCAGCAACCCCCAGCAACCCATCCAGCAACCCTACGTTTAGCAGCAGTAAGTGACTTTACAACAAGAATTTGGATACTAAAAACTACGGGGGCTCAACTCATGGTGAAATTGTCACAGTGACGTGTGATTGCACGCATGGAAGAGATCGATTTTATCCTCCAATTTGTTGTCATTAATTTGTATCCCATTAAGTATGGTTAAACAATGTTAAATATCATTCATGATAGTTAATTATGTAATTATGGATAATCGTCTCCCATAAAATCTCGTTAAATCCCATTAGACACCCTTAAAATTTAAATGCAATTTATCCCATGAAATACCACTAAATCGCCATAAAACCCCATAAGATCCCACCATGTGGGGCCCCCAACCGATAGCGTTCAGTTGGTGCAAATAACTCCAATGTCACTATGGTTTATGGTACGCAAATAACTATAGTTTTCATAGGGTTTATAGATTATAATTTATAACTGGCGGGCCCCACATTGCACTAAATCGCCCTTCATGTTGAAACTCCCACGAAAAAGCTGGCTCAAATTCCTTTCTGCCCCACTGGTTTCCATCGACGTGCCGTCCTGTACGCAGGCTTACCGGACGGCAGTGCTGTGCAGGAGGTCGGGAGCGGATGGGACCGTTGTTGCGGAAAAAAACTGTGGATGGGGCAGCGAAATCCTGCACCTGATAGGTGGTTTATCCCATTATTTACAGGGGTTCAATCATCCTTTGATGGTGCAGGATTGCAGGATTTCGTTGGCCCATCCACAGTATGTTGCAGGATGCTGCCCCCCAGTGATGTGAACGTTGGTTTACAAACCCCATGAAAACATGTGAAAACTATAGTTTAATATCTACCATAAACCATAGAATTCAGCCACTTAAATCTCAACTTAACGCGAGCTCGATTGGGGGCCCCATGCTGTGGGAGTTCTCCCAATTTTCAGGGCTTTTTCCGGTGATTTCATAGCCTTTAACACAGTGAAAAATGGGGTTAAATCAATGAATTTAATCCACAGAACCATAATGATCTGGTTGGTGGGTTGGAACATGAATGGATTATTTTTCCCATCATATTGGGAATGTCATCATCCCAACTGACGAACTCCATCATTTTTCAGAGGGGTAGGGCTCAACCACCAACCAGTGATGATTTCGTTGACATCAAATCAGGGAATATTAGTGATGCTCTATGGATCCAGTCCCACTTCCTGAGAAGATACAAAATTTCGAAAAACAGTCATCATACCCCAGTCCCACTTCCTTTCAGAAGGTACGGCTGGATCCATAGGGATGGCAATTGTTGTTCCATGTATTTTCCAAGTCATCGCCGCAGGCCCCAAAAAGGGCTGTTGGTGTTCAGATTCGACGTCTGATTCGACGTCTGAAGATATGAAGGTTTCCGATAGATGTCATGGGGGTACCCCTACTGGTTGGTGGTTTGGAACATGAATGGATTATTTTCCCCAATAGTTGGGATCATGATCCAATCTGACTTTCATATTTTTCAGGGGGGTGGCTCAACCACCAACCAGCCTAGTTATCAGCCATTTTCGATTTGGATTTTCCAGCTATTGGGGTACCCCCATTTATGGAAACCCCCATATTGATACCGCTGATCAATCCGCTAGTAGGAAATTACATTACCATTATCGGATGAATGACCATACAATGGGTATCGGTATGAGTCAGAAAGGCAGAGCCTCGCAACTATTTGCCTTGTTTCTGAAGGGTCCTGATTTTCTGCCCCATATCAAAAGGGGCATACCCACAGTGCCCATTTCAATGGGGAAAATGCTCACAGACCATTATACGTATTTTGAGGTGCCCCTTTTTTGACATGCCCAGATACAAAGATACAAAATGCATTCATCTTCTGAACATCTGCAAGCTGAGCATGTTCTGGAAGAAAGATTGAAGACCCAGGGAATCAGATTTTGCAATTTGTTTTGCATGTTTTTACTAAACCATCCAGCTTCTTTGGGTTCGTCCAGTGATGACTATTGCGTCGGATCATGAAGTCTGCAGTTCAACTTGTACTTTGAACATCTTTGAACAAAGGGTAGACACCCTACAATGTGGGGCCCCCGTCGATAGCTAAGTTGGTGAAAAACACTCCAAGTTCACTATGGTTTATGGTACGCAAATAACTATAGTATTCATGGGGTTTATAAACCAGTTTATAACGTTTGGGGGCCCCACATTGTAGACACCTTAGAAAACATATTTATTCATGTCCGTTGCCATGGCTTCGGAACTTGACACCAACAAAAATTGGAATCTTGGAGTAGCTCGGAATTCATTTCGGCCTGGCGCCCCAGTATACGGCCAATCACCATTGGTGCGCCAAGCCACGCAATGGTGCTGTGAATTGTTTCCCCATCTTGGTTGATTAGCCCTGGAAAGTGTGCAGTGAAAAACCCATTCTTTGTTTGTCATGTCACCATCTGGTTGGTGGTTTGGAACATTTTTTATTTTCCCATATATTGGGAATAATCATCCCAACTGACTTTCATATTTTTCAGAGGGGTTGAAACCACCAACCAGCCATGGCTTCCTTTGGATGTTGAGTCACCAACCCACTAGATGGCATAGTGGACATTTTGAAGAAAGCCATGACGTCTGCTGTTGAGAATCCACTTTAATTTGCCAGTGAACACTTTCCATTTCGAACAGTTTGGGACTTTGGGTTGTCAAGTTGTCAAAATAATTTCCTTTTTGCAAGAAATCCGTCGAAGACCTACAATTTGATGGTACCCTCTGGTAAACTAACATAGCTATTGAAAATGACCATTTATAGTGGATTTACCCATTAACAATGGTGATTTTCCATAGTTATGTTAGTTTACCAGAGGGTAATTTCTCATGATTTCACCATGGTGTGTTTCCCTTTTCGCCAAGAATTCACCCCACTGGCCATGTGGATCGTGGCAGGTCTTGTTTCAGATTCCCAACTACGATGGCGTCACAGACAAGTGGCTGGCGGTCTTTACCATGGAGGATGTGCGAAACCTCAAGAGGACCATGGTTTTTGACTTGTTTTTGGGTCATGGTTTAGGTCCGGTGAATTAAATAATATTAAATAGATCTAAATGGACCTTATACGGATCTATTCTACAGCTCGAGGCCACCCAGTTTTAAGTTTATTTATAAAACAATCATCATGTTTGGACCTTCGAGTGAATATTCAAAAAACTGCTACATTGGCATGGAATGGGGTTGCCTTTTTGAGACATGCGACATCTCCGAGACAAGTTGAAATTGTTTGATTACATAGTATTAATGGGATTTTCAATTATAAACCAACTATTCTCGGGATCCCTTTGTGGAAACCGCCATGGCAATATCCATATATTGTCAATACCAATGGAATTATTGCCATCGGCCATGCACCAGAAACCTTGGTGAAGTGGATCTAGCCATTCTGGGAGTCGAATTTTTGGGGATTTTTTTTCTGGGGGAATCTATTTGTGGGGAAGACATTGTGTTTGGCATGGTTGCCTATCCTGACATATGGCCTTTGTGTTTTGTTCGTAGATATTTTGACCCATCTGACCTTTCAAAACGGGGAAACCATCGCGGATCATACATGAGTATAGCATCTCCGTACAAGATGAGGCCCCAAAATGACTACAATCACTATGGCTGGCGGGGAGATAACTACGTATAAGATTCCTTGGGATTTGATGGGATTTATCGCTGATTTATGATAACGAAGATGCTTTATAACACAATAACTATGGTTTTGGGTCGATATAACTATAAGATTCATTGGTTTATAAACAAACAAACATAACCGGGAGGCCTCACCCTTGTAGTCTGCACACTTTTATGCGGATCTATTGAGTGTAGATGTTATGCCAATGGGTGCCATGTGATATTTGAATGTAAAGCCAGAAGCTAAACAATTCGACATTCTGCTAGAATTGCATTCAATAGATTGGTATTTTTATAGCAATGATACAGGGCATTTTATCTTTGGTCCCTTTTGGGCCAAGCATTTTGATTCCAAAGTTGAAAGCATGTGGCTCTGAAAATTAGAGATTGACCTTCCATGTTCTGGCACTGAAGGAAATCATGAGGAAACAATAGATTTAGACGTTTTCACCTACCCTCTGGTAAACTAACATAACTATGGAAAATCACCATTTTTGATGGGTAAATCAACTATAAATTGCCATTTTCAATAGCTATGTTGCTTGGTTTTGTGGTCCATCATGGCGATTGACCTGCACCAAGTCGTTGAGCAGATATACGTTGGGCGCTATGGAGTTTCTAAAAGCCTGCTTGCACTACCATATGTGGGCCCCCCCAGTGATGTTAGTTGGTTTATAAACACCAGTAACTATAATTATAAGTATCATAAACCATAGTTATTGGAGTTATAAACCAACTTAGCTACTGGTTGGTGGTTGAGCCACCCCTCTGAAAAATATGAGTTCGTCAGTTGGGATGATGACCTTCCCAATATGATGGGAAAAGTAATCCAAATGTTCCAAACCACCAACCAGAAATAAACCAAATGTGAGCTCGTCTGAAAATAGGATATGCCAAAATACAGCTGCTGATGATGATTTTTCTTTTACAGATACCATTTTGGGATCCATCTTTGTTCAGACAAACTTAAAAGTTGGTGCCACCCGCAGTTTTGTTTGCTTTAACCCCACCAACTATAGATATATCTACCATAAATCCAACAGTTAATCTACTTATTTCAACCAGCTTAGCTGATCAAATAGCCTTAAATCATCTTAAATCCACTTGAATCCCATTAAAGTTACTAGTTTTGCTGCTTAAACTTACCTAAACGCGAACTAGTTCTGGGGCACCACCATTAACGTCACCACCAGACGCAACGTCGCAACGTTTTGTTTCTCCACGGCCACAGGATGTTGGAAGAGAAGCAACTGGAGATGCTAGATCTCGTGGAGCAGCACCACGGCATGCATAGCGAAACGTAATGCGGGGGTCGATGGTCGACTGAAAATAATGGTTGATGGTTTGGAAACGTCACCAACAAGAATCTGGTTGGTGGTGACTGGAACAGTTGGATTATTTTTCGATATATTGGGAATAGTCATCCCAACTGACGAACTCATATTTTTTAGAGGGGTAGGTATACCACCAACCAGATAATGGATGAATAGTGGAGAATTGGAATAGCCTCTGGTCATTTGTGACAGTTTGCTATTGAAAATGCCGAGTCGAAATAGTTGATCTACATAGTAAAAACGGTGATTTTCCAGTTCGCGAACTGTAAACGTTTTCTAGAGGATAACCCTAGGTTCAAGGACATTTAATAGGACTGACCCAAGTAAAATTGTGATTTAGTGGGATTAAGCAACAAAAATGAGGTTTTCGTGGGATATATATATATATAATGTGGTAAACTCAATGAATCATTGCTGTAACAACCATTTGGGGGTCATGTTACACAATCCCAAATACTCGTATACCTAAAAGACTCAATCGGGGATCCAAAACAGTATTGGTTTACTATCAAAACAATTGTGTTACACCCAATGGTTGTTATAAACAATCATAACTATAACATGTATTATTGGATTTACATCATACATATAACAACTGGTTGGTGGTTTGGAACATTTTTTATTTTCCAATATATTGAGAATAATAATCCCAACTGACTTTCATATGCTTGCGAGGGGTAGGTATACCACCAACCAGACAATAGTTGTTTAACTATTACTGATGCAATGGGTCCAAATATCGATATGGCTTTGTCAATTGGATAATCCTGGGATTTTTCATGAAATAAACCAGCTATTGGGGTACCCCGGGTACATTTATGGAACCCCCAAATCAATATTAATCAGTGGAATTTGGGGAAGTGTTTCTCAATTTTTCAGACAACGCTCCAGTTTGAGCTTGGTCAATATGCAGAATACCCAAGAGTCTTCACCCCACAGCGCTGCGGAAAGGGAAAGCAATCGGATGGGAGGCATGTGGATCTGCCATGAACCAGAAACCATGTACACTTGATCAGCTACCATGTTAATTTGAATTTTATCTTCAATAGTTGGGGTTCAGAGATTGGGTTTGCCACATAACTTTTTCGGATTGTTTTTTTGAGCAGAAAGCCTGTGATCAGAACATGTGGGATCAGCCCAGAAATGATTTCCAATGACATCACCATAAAACGATTGTTACTACAAGTTGGTGACCCCTAGTTGTGTTTCTTGGTTGATGAACCCGGTTAACTGTAGATATATCTACCATAAACCCTCGTTATGTTCCTCATTACATAAAGTAACCCAACCAACCATGTGGCATCTTTTTGGCCATTCGGAGGTATACTTGCCTCATTTTCAGAGAAGCTCAGCTCATTTCCATTGACATAAATTGTCATCCTCCAAATTCACATCAATTGACTCTTGTTGCGGGGTGCTCGTCGACGAATCCCAGATCTTGAATCCCAAAGCGACACCATACGTCGGGCTAGCACCGCTGCACGTTTCGTTTCCCCCCTGGGTGCCACTCATCGGTGGCAAAACAGTTCAACGATGGCAGCAGTGGGACCTGGCTTGAATTCAGGCAACTTGAGCTCGATGGAAGGGGAGACTTGTGAAGAGCTTGCGCGCTAAGGCCATCTCCGTTGACCTCTTTGCTGAAGCCCGTGGGATCGGTCCCCCTTTTTACTGCGTGTTCATCGGGTCAGCCGATCCTACACCAAATCGGATCATTTTCCAAGTGGATCTGTGTCAGCCCTGAGCTGAGTTGAGTGCCTCTAGTGTCCGCCCATAAAATGAGGAACAGCGGCAGCATTTTCTGGGTGGCTACTGGGTGGCTAAACCACAACCAGAAACCAGTTTAATGTGTAGGGTTTACATGGGTTGACTTCCGCTTAAACATCACATTTCTATGTAGCCACATGCTATACGAGTAGAAGTGGTTCAGTAGCTATGACGGCTATGACCCCATTTACAACTGCAGTTCCAAGCGCAAAAATACAAGCCACTATAGTCCCTCTGTTCCCCATGTGCTACTTTCTGGGCCTCCAGTTAGAAGTCGGTTTACGACCCCATGCAACTATGATATATCCCCATCAACCTTACTAGCGACTATAGTATATTAAGGTAATAAGTCGAGCTAAACCAACTCAGCATAACTTAGGGGCACCACATTGTAGCCATTGCCCCAGTGAAAAAAAACTGCCGAGGCAAGGACAACAGAGCCACTGGGCCAGTTTTGTTCAGGGGGAGGAGCTTGAATAAACCTTGGTGAGCCTTGGTGCACGGTTGCACAACTGGGGGAACAGATTGTTGAAGGGTTGTTTACAAGCTGGGACTCCCTAGATGTGTAAGTTGGTGAACATCACTTCAATAACTAGTGTTTATAGTAGATGTAGATATAGCCAATGGGGTTTCAAAACCAACTCACAACTGGGGCCCACCTTGTGCTTTAATCTGTTGCTATAAACAAGGATATTTACCCCTAGGGTAACCATACAAAAAGATGTGGAAAAAACAATGGTTTCTGCAGGAGAAGAATCTAGAATTGACGGTGCTTCCATGTCTCTGTTAGTTTACAGGAGGGCTTTGTTTAACCATGTTAAACCCATAATTAGTAAGAAAGCTTATCAACAAACTAGTAAAATGAGATGGGATAGTGGGGGTTCAAATGAGAAACCTGGGCACTCCATTTACCAATAAACAATCCTTTACCCCATCGTTTTGGATGTTTTTTCTTCCGATGTTTCTGGTACAAACAGTTTGTATCTGAGTGTCCTGGTACTAACCAAAAAAAAACACATGCCTTAAAGGATATCCCAATTTCCATGAATCCATTTCACAATCCCGCAATCATCCGTATATCCCAGAAAAAATGGAATATCTACGTTTTAACCCGGGTGTGCTTCACCACTTTGGAAGATATCAACTAGTATGCATAACTATAGTTCTAGGGGCACCATATCCCAACTTATAGAGGTTTAAATCCCCATGTTGTTTTCCATTAAATGACCATTTTTGCTCCTTAAATTCCATGAAAAATCACTATGTGTTTGTTGGTGAAGTCAGTGAAGTCCCAAAATCAGCCACTAGTTTCATCTAATTGGGGAAAAAACATGGGGATCTTCATTGAAAACATAATTTGTTGCGTCATCACTTTTCATCACTTTTCTAGGGTCCGAATGATCCAAGTTCTATCCAAGTTCTTGGTGAAATCCCAGGGTTTTTTTTGGGTTCTGATCCATATTTTTCTTGGTGAAGTTCCATGGAAAATCACCATGACATGTTGGTGAAAGCACCATGACTTTCATGGTTTTTCTCACCATTAAAATGGTGAAATCACCACAACTTGTTAAAGCATCACCATATTCATAAGGAGGTTTCCATAGATGGGGGTACCCCAAAATAGATGGTTTACGATGGAAACCCACCTACAAAGGGATAATTTAGGGGCATCTACTGTGGATGGTTGCGAAATCCTGCACCAGTTGACTGTTAGCTTTTCCCATGATTTTGTTTGGCTTTCAACCATCCTTTGGATGGTGCAGGATTTCGCAACCATCCACAGTATGTTGCAGGATGCTGCCCCCCAGTGATGTGAACGTTGGTTTGTAAACCAAATGAGAATTATACTTTCATATCTACCATAAACCATGTATCAAGTAAATTAAAACATATCTAAGATTATGTATTCCATCACTTAAACCTACTTTAATATCTATATAGAATTCAGCCACTAAAGTCTCCATCAAAGTAACCTCTGGAAGGTCCACAGCCCCTCTTGGACTGCGATCGAACGCCCAGCTGGTGTCCATTGCCGAAGTGTCCCGGCGTTAAACGACAGCGAGTTCAGCAACGAAGTCATGGTGATTTCATAGGATTTCACCAATAAAAATGGTGATTTCATCGGATTTCATGGCGGAAACGGATGATTTTATGTTTTTTCCGGATTTCCGGAGGAACATGGTGATTTCATGAAATCTAATGGGATTTCATCAATTTTAATGGAGGTCTTGTGGGAATAGTGGGATTTATCCACCCAAATTTCTCAAAATTTGGGATTTGACCAAGATCATTCTGAGTTGATGGCATGTATGTGTGAAAATCAGGTTTTCTACAAGGATATGAAAGCAAGAATGTGGGAATCTGTGGGGATTTAAAGCAATCTGGGCAAATTTGATCACGACCGAAGCCTGTTCTCCCGAAGCCTGGAATCATGTTTTTTTATAGGGGAAATTATCCCAAAATGGCCTTTGTGGGGGCAAGCCGTAGATGAATTGGTCAAAATCAGGAAAGAGCAACATTCTCACGGAGGCTACGTCAATGCCTACAATGTGCCGTTCTGAGGATACCCTCTGGTAAACTAACATAGCTATTGAAAATGGCCATTTACAGTGAGTTTTACCATTAAAAATGGTGCTTTTCCATACTTATGTTAGTTTACCAGAGGGTATCAAATTCCAGTATCGCGAGGATGAAGAGCAGCAAACATCTGGCAGCCTGGGAACTTTCAAGCTGGAATCCGTTGCCCGATCACCTTTGATGCAGGAGAGGAATCTATCAATGGCCATTCCAGGATCCGATTGATTGGAGGTACCGATTCCATATATTTTTGGCCTATATATATCAGGCCTAAATTTCAGGGAATATCCCCAGAAAATATGGCCTTTGATACTAACGTACTCCCTTTTTAGGATCCTGAAAATCCCATTGAATCTCTAGGCCTTCTCTAGGTACCAAATGTCTCAGAATCTCGAAGAGTTTGAGCCATGCAGGGAAGCCGTGCCTAAGGATGGCTCTTCAAATGGTCAAGGCCTTATTTCAGCTTAGTGAATTTTATACTGGTTGGTGGTTTCAAACATTTTTTATTTTTCCCATCATATTGGGAATAGTAACCCCAACTGATTAGTATTTTTCAAGATGGTTGAAACCACCAACCAGATTATTATAATTTGCCCAGATAATATCCCCTGACAAAACGGGAGGAAGTCAAAGGAACATAATGATGATGATGTGTGTATTCTTTCGGTGTCAGTGATGGAAAAAGATGATGGAATGAAAGACTTTATTTTCAGACACGCCCCACAAAAAAGGAATAGAAATCAAAGATTTACCATGGGATTTTCGTTCTGGACCCACTGAAATCAATGCTTCGTCTTGTGCGAGAAATGGGCGTCCGATTTTTGGGCATCCGACTTTTGGGGTTGGGCCCATTTCTCCTCAGCAGGAAATCATAGGAAAACCATAGGAAATTGGGATTTCATGGGATTTATAGCTGATCTATGATAGCTAAGTTGGTGAACATAACTCCAAGAACTCACTATGGTTGAAAAAGGTGGTAAATCTATAGTTAATGGGCTTATAAGCAATTTATAACCAATAGCGTTCAGTTGGTGAACATAGAACCCAATAACTATCTGGCTGGTGGTTTGGAACATGTGGATTATTTTTCCCATCATATTGGGAATAATAACCCCAACTGACTCATATTTTTCAGAGGGGTTGAAGCCACCAACCAGATTTGTTCATACATGACAACCAGCAAATATGAGGATAATTTTTGGTGGGTTTTTAAGTTGGTTGTTTGGATCTTGGGCAGATGTTTCAATTTTCATCAAGATGTTTTGAAACTTGGCCAGCTAAGAGTTGGTTTGGAATCCCTCTGAACTATGGATACATCTACCATAAACCATACCCTCTAGTAAACTAACATAGCTATGGGAAATCACCACTTTTAATGGGTAAATCAACCAAAAAATGGACATGTTCAATATGTAACGAATTACCAGAGGGTAAACCTCGAAGGTCATCCTGGGGCGCCATGTCATTGGCCCCAAAGGTTGCCGCCCAACAGCCAGTTCACCACGACCAGTCCGACGCCCGTGGCGCTTGGAGAGGAAATCTCCATGGAGTGTCATCCGCACTACGTGGCTTGGATGTTGGAAGGGGTTGGAGAATGGAGCTGGTTTTTGAAAGGGGAAAAATGTGGATTTTGCCATTTTGCCCAGAAAAAATGTGATTTAATCGGATTTGATGAGTATTGAATGGGATATCACTCTGATTTAAGGGTGATTGAATGGGAATTGAAGCCAGAAAACTGGTGATTTAGTGGGATTTCAAGGAAAACTCATGGGCTTTCACGAAGGAAAATGATGATTTTTATGGACGTATCACCAACAATGGAGCTTTCCTTTCTTTAGGTAAATCATCATCTGATTTGTGGTGTGGAACATGTTTTTTTCCATATATTGGGAATTTCATCATCCCAACTGACGAACTCCATCATTTTTAGAGGGGTAGGTATGCCACCAACCAGTCATTGTTATCATCTGTTTCCCCTGATCATTTTCGATCATGTCAAGTTACCGGTCACCTTACTGGGGAGTTGACCCCATGGGTGTGCTGTACAATATATGACAATCACCTTGTTGAAGAGGTAAAGCATCATGTTTATCATCCATGTCTCATGGTTGGGAAGGGAAATCATCCCCAAATTGCCTTACTTCAGGTTAGTGAATTATTATAATTTACCAAGATCCATGTCTATGGGCCATCATGTTCCAAAGAAGTAGAATCATCAGCTGACTTGGATCGGGCCATGGAGTTAGTCAACTGATCAGTGGCTATGTTTCATAGGTTACAGCTCAGCCAACTAAATAATATAGCCAGAAAATATATTTATATAGCTATATTAACATTGTTTTTCTAAAAAATACTTATTTATAATACAATTATGATTTAATATAGTATAGTAAAATTACATATGATAATATAGCTAGATACTAACAATTTTCAGTAGTATGTAATATAGCTATAATATCACGGCCATTTCTGATTACCAGCCAATTACAGCCACTTACTGGCCAGAAAATCCCACAGCGCGCCTGGCATGGTCAATGAAGAGCCTCATGCCAATCAATCTAGAAAGGTACCCATTTATCAATCTAGAGCCTATTGTTTGACGATCATCAAGGTACACATCCTGTGAAAATTCTGTGATTTCCCATTGCCATGCGTACAATTGGAGGCTAGTTCTGCAAGAAATCCCGGATGTCCTGAGGTCGTCGAGACTCGTTGAGACCAGTAAGTGGCACCACTCACCCCATCTGCTGCTCCAAAAGTTTGCTTCTCACTGCTCCAGGACCCCCTAGGAATGTTAGTTGTTTTTTTTCACCAATCCAACTGCAGATATATCTGCCATAAACCTCGGTTGGATTCGCTAAATCATTAACTTCAACTGCAGGACAAGGTGTTGGAACATATTCCCTTGTTTCCCCATTATATGCCCACGGCATCGCCATCAAATGGTTTTTAAAAAAAAAAAACATTAAATCCCTTTAAATCGTCATAACTTTGCCGGTCAGGTTCACTTCAATCACCATAGCCATCAAATCCTATAGAATCACCATCAAATCCTACTAAATTCCCATAAATTCTGATCAAATCGCACTTAAGTCCCATAAAATCACCATGAAAGTCCCACAAAATCCCATGTTTATTTGCTGGTTCTATTCCCCTCCCATTCGGCAGGGAAGCATCGCCCTAGGTCTATGACCTGGGTCTTCAGACACTGATGTGTTTCTGGGACGGAAACGCCATGGGGTTAACCTTGGAGATGGGGAGTTCAACCTGAATGGCGATTTTTTGTTGGATTTCATGGGATTGAATTGTCATTTCATGGGAATCTACTGGGATTGAATGGTGATTATCTGGTTGGTGGTTTGGACCATTGTTTTCCATAATATGTGCAATAGAAATCCCAACTGACTAATATTTTTCAGAGGGATTGAAACCACCAACCAGTTATGGTATTTGATTTGGATTCAATTCAGATCGAAAGTTGGATTTAACCAACAAATATATGCTCTGTCAATACGATTTAATGGAGACAATGGGTATATACAGCAAACAAGGCATTTTAAAAAGGTAACTTCAACCACCTCGATTTGACTGAGGTGGCAGTTATAACAATGGGCATACACATAATTGGCAGTTTAATCATCAACAACTGCTTTAACTCACACAAGTGGTAGTTTAATACCACAAAATCATGGCAGTGTGTATAATAAGTTTGACAAAAAAAGGAATGCCCAATAACAAAGTTTGGTTACAGGCTTATTTTCTTTGACCATACGTGGAGAACCCTCATTGTTTGGCTGTTTGGCTGGTAAAAAGCAAACTGTGAGTATCATTTGTTGCGAAAGTGAGTCGGTGTGGAAAACGTCTCGAAATCGATCTTAATCCTGGTTGGTTGTTTGGAACATTTTATATTTTCCATAATATATGGGATAATCCTTTCCATTGACCAATATTATTCAAGATGGTTAAAACCACCAACCAGTTAAGCTGTTTGGGAAAGAGTTGGCTGGCTGCCTGGTGTGTGGTTTCAAATATGTGCGGGTTTCCATCCCTATTTACTAAGTATGTGGTGATTATTGCAACTGACTTATATGCCCTCTTTCCACTGGTCGATGGGGTAACCCTCCATTTTTCACCAATGAATACCACGATACCACGGCCTCCATTTTCTCCCATGGTTCTTGGCATCACTGGCTCAGCAGCATTTAAAAATCATGTCTTGGCTAGTTAAGTCTGTGGGGGTATGCTGTAACCCTGATTCCAGATATGCCCTTATTCCTCGTCTTTGGCCAGTTGGAATTCTCCGGGATTCCAGGGTCCCATATTGACGAGTCTGTGGATGCTAGCACTATAAGCCACCCATCAAGGTCTTGCAATGAAGCCTGAAATAAAAAATACACTTAGAATCAATTAGATTGTTCAATAGTTTGCAGTTACTGTGATAATTAGTCAGTTTATAGTTGGGTTAAGGTTGAATAGTTCATAAGCATGAAGGTTCTGACCCTCAAGAAAACTATTTTACTTCGAGTTATCCCCACCATGACATCTATACATTTTGTTACTGGCAAATCTTCTGGCATTCTATCTGACATATCTTCTGGCATTTCATCTGGCATGTCTTCTGGCATTCTATCTGGCATATCTTCTGGCATTCTACCTGGCATATCTTCTGCAATATGTTCTGACATATCTTCTGGCACTTTATCTGGCATATCTTCTGGCATATCTTCTGACATTCTATCTGGCATTCTATCTGGCAAATCTTCTGGCGTTCTATCTGGCAAACATTCTGGCACTTTATCTGGCATACCTTTTGGCATTCTATCTGACATTCTATCTGGCATACCTTCTGGCATTCTATCTGACATATCTTCTGGCATATCTTCTGGCATTCTAACTGGCATATCTTCTGGCATTTTACCTGGCATATCTTCTGCAATATGTTCTGACATATCTTCTGGCACTCTATCTGGCATATCTTCTGACATTCTATCTGGCATTCTATCTGGCAAATCTTCTCGCGTTCTATCTGGCAAACATTCTGGCACTTTATCTAGCATACCTTCTGGCATTCTATC
>Ga0126342_10011130_pt1 | contig 16080 bp, 11 predicted proteins | sample Cyp1metagenome_FD_92528 | JGI IMG/M metagenome (GOLD analysis project Ga0126342, IMG submission 92528) | Coral microbial communities from Lord Howe Island, Old Settlement Bay, Australia - Cyphastrea 1 metagenome | ecosystem: Host-associated > Invertebrates > Cnidaria > Coral ... | reverse complement strand
TATATATATATTATATACACAGTCGTTGCCAGAATTATAGAACAGAATTAGCGTACATTGGTACTCCTCCGGATCCCGATTCCGCGCGGATTTGGATCCGGTTCTAAAATAGTTTTTCCGTTGTTCTATTATGCTCGTCAACTTCCGTTCTATATAATCAATTTTTGCATCATCATTTTATGTATCTTTCTGGGACCCCGGAAGAATGTACATAGAAACCAGAATTATAGAACGGAATAACTGCAAATTTAATTATAGAACACGCAATTACATAACACGCAATTATCCAACAGAATTGGTAAATGTGAGAAATATGGGGGAAAACACAATTATAGAACACAAACAAGAATTATAAAACGACAAAAAAATTAGGAGTAAGTTGAGAGTAAGTGTGTTTTTCCGTTCTTTAATTGTGGCACTGACCATACATATATATATATATATGTGTATGTTTATATTCTACTCCAGGATTACTATAGACTATACATGTAAATGCATATACATCTTTGTATATATATATCCCTATTATTAGCAAAATAAACCGCGGCCGGGTCTGAAACTTTGACCCATAGCCATGGAAAGATCCACCCATTTTTAAGTTCGGTAAACCATCTATTTCGATTGGGGCCATCTATACCATGGCTATGTTAAACTGTTAAATAACCACTGTTAAATAACCAGAGGGTATGTAGCGATAATATCATGAGACTATTCTGATAAGATATTCTCTATTCTCTGTCACGCTATTCTGGCTATTCTCCTCCATTGCCAATCTTAGATACCTTTCAAAAAATGACAAATCCTGAGCTGGTGAACGTAGATCATCCCATACCAAAAGACTAGTTAGGAAAAGTTACCCATCCAGTTGGTCAACCGTTAGGCAACTTTCTGAAACACTGCAAATCAAGGGAGTGATAAAACATGATAAAACAAGCATAAACCCAATAAACCATCCAGTTGGTTGACCAGTTAACCTAACCCAGATGCGAACCATGGTGCTGGAATATGAATCCCAACATTTACCCGAACAGAATCACTCAGTTTTGTAGGTTTTTATACACCAGCACCATGCTTCGCATATGGGGATGGCTTTTCCAATACAAAACCATTATTTTGGGGATACCACAGTTATTGCCCTTTACCAGTTATAAGTACTTATACCCCCATTTATAGAATATATAATCCCATTTATAACCAGTTATAATTGATAAATATTCCCAAATGAACAAAGAATCGCCAACCTCCCGGGTCTTGCGCAGAACCGCAAATTTCTGCTCCAGCTCCTCTAAGGCTTGCTCCGTATCCTCGCAGCTTGTGGCCCAATTTTTATGGACCGGTCCCGAGGGATCCGGAAAAAAAACAGGTAAAAAACGACAACAAAATGTGTCCTTCACTTGACATTTATATACATTTAGCCTCTGGTAATTTAACGTAGCTATGGAAAGATCCACCATTTTCAATGGGAAAATCCACTATATATAAATCACCATTTTCAATAGCTATGTGACAAATTACCAGAGGGTATCCTCAGTAGATCGCCATGGCCTAGCATTTTTGCTGGTTAGCATCTGGTTATGTAACGTAGCTATGAAAGATCACCATGCTTGATAGGTAACTCATATTGAATCACCATGTGTGTCATCAATATGGGATTGTCCATAGCTTATGCTAACCAGAGGCTAATTATTCGAACGATCCAATGATATCAATACGATTCAATAAACATTAATAGGCTAATTCTATTTCGAATGATCTTCCAATAAAAAAAAAAAAAAATCCCCCACTGATCTCGTCACATCCCATCCCCATCAGATCCCATTTCTTGGTGAAATCCAGCACCCAACGTGGCAGCGTGGCACGACGTGGCCTGAGAGTTTTGAATCAGAAAGAGGTTCGACTCTTCCAACGATGTGAAGATGTCCAGTAGCTGCTTGGGCTCTTGGAAGTAAAGCGGCATCTCCTGTAGCTTCGGATAAAAAAATGGTTCTGAAAAGTGGTACCCTCTGGCAATTTGTTACGTAGCTATAGAAAATCCACCCATCTTTTATAGGTAAACCCAGGTAAACCATCTATTTCTATGGGCCATGGCTTCCATAGCAAACTGTTAGTTTACCAGGCCGGGTATCTGATACACGACTTGGGGATGGAAGAAAATCAAGACGACTGCTAGGAAAACAAAAAACCTGCTGGATGGTTGAGAACAGTTAGTTTTTTTTCGTATTTACCATCTGGTTATTTAACATAGCAATGGAAAATCACAATTGTTAATAGGTAAACCATCTATAGATGGGCCACTTTCCATGGCTATGTTAAATAACCAGAGGGTAAGAGAAAAGGAAGGATTTGGGCATAAGATCATCATGTGGAACCCCTAAAAATCGCAATGTTGATCCATGTTCACAAGGGAACCGAAAATGGATGTTCATCAATAGAAAACAGCGGTGCGAAAGATCAGGGGCTCAAGCTTTGTAGGGGATACGCCAAGTTAGTCCAATTTGGAAGAGGGATATTGATACCAATCATGAGATGTTGAGGTCATATCCGAATTGACAGAAAGACACAACAATTTGGGGAGGTTTCTATCAATAGATCGGAATAAATCGGAGAAGAATTTCAGAATAGATTTCTTCTATCAGTAGATAGATAGATCGAATAAGAAGTCTATCAACAATTCAACAGTTTCAGATTTCAGGCAGAATTGGAGAAAACTCACAGATGGGAAATGATGGGGTCGCTGCAGCAATTCTGGGACCTGTGATCGAAGGCATTGAAGAAACCAGGGGTGAACTTTTCAACCAGGTAACGTTTCTTTGGAACTGGGCTCACTTAGGGTTTATGGAAGATATACATACTGTGTATGTATATATATATAATCATAATATATCATCAAAAGATATCTAGACTTAAAGTATGTTAAAGTATGTTAGAGTTATAGACCAACTATGACCAACTTATAATTGGTAGGGACCTGCTATACGTTGCTATCTGTCGCATCTGTCCCAAAGGTTGCCAAGGATCTTCGCCACTGGAGTACTCCACATACTCAGCATCCACCTGTTCCCTCACAGGATACTTCCCTCGGCGCTGCATGCACAGCGAAGTTTGGCTTCACTTTTTTCAATGGGGAGAACCAGAAAAGGGTCCTCACCAAAAATGAATGAAAGTGGGCTCCATGTTCAGGAAACCACGAAATGATGGTTTCCATAAATATGGGATCTCCAAAATGGATGGTTTATAAGGAAAATCCCGTGAAAATTGATGATTTGGGGGTACCCCTATTTTAGGAAACCCCCAAATAGTTCTTGACACAAATGAGCTTCTAAATCAGGAAGGCCCAAATTCTACAGATGGCAAGTAATCACACATAGCAATGGGAAATCCCCTCAAAATGGGCATTCAAATCGAAAAGAAAACATCTACAAATAGGATAGTGTCCAGCAGGCCATGATTACCAGAGGATACACCAACTTGTAAGAATGGCCATTTCAGGGACCCAAATTAGAGGTACCTACCATACACAAGGCCTATTTTTCAGCGCTAAATTTCAGGGAATATCCCCACAAAATATTGCCAGAAGATGTCAGACCTGGCACCCTCTGGTAATGACTGTTACACAGCTATTGAAAATGGACATTTATAGTATTTTACCATGGTTTTACCTATCAAAAATCGTGATATTCCATAGCAAAGATCGTGAAAACGTTTACCACCGGAGTCCTGAAATTTGCCGAGATGCTGGCGATGCGGCGTCTACGAGCTTCCATTTGATCTCTCTCCTCCGACTCGTGGTGGCTCTGCAGAGGCAGAAAAAAAACACATGGCAAAGGTAATATTAGATTCTATATTATGTATATTATGCATATTATGTGGCAGATATCTTTTGATTCTATATTATATATATTATGTGGCACAGAGGATGTGTCTCAACAGTATTTGCCACATAATTGCCACATAATATCGAATCAAAAGATATCTGGCACATAGATGCACAGGGGCTCAAAAATTCGGATCCCAATGTAGCAAAAAGTCAGGATGTGTCTCACTCATCGGCAATTTATATAGTTTTGTTGGGAGAACATCATGTAGCCACACGACTGAACTTATACCCAACAGATTGCTGGCAAAATTGTGGGTGAACCTCACTACTCATTCTTATACAACATAATGCACTATATTCCCTGTATGTTCCGGATCTTCTTTGTGGTTAGAATACACACATATATATATATATACACCTATATACTATATGGTGGTTTCTTGAAATGGTGGATCCCCAAGTCACCATAGGTTTCAAGACTCAACTGATCTAATGACTTGGATGATTTGGGGTCACCCTCCCCCATTTTAGGAAACTTTCATGTAGAGTATACACATATCCACGGATTTATTCACCTTAAGTGAATTCATCCCACCAATCAGTATATTACCTTTAAAAGAGAAATAAATGTAAAGGTACCCGAGGGTAGACTACCATAGATGTGGCAAACCTATGGTGGGATATATATGTTCCTCCGGAAACCATAGCTAATCAACGTGCTACCTGTTTTTAACCTTGAAACCGACATAGATGTGAAAACCGCCTATGGTGTCCCTACGAAAGTAAGATACAAATGGTTGATTTTCAGTTCACCCTAGAGTACCATCCATAAGGATGGATGGATAGATGGCTAAATTTCATAAAGCAATTAGTAACCAACCTTGATGTTGATAGAAACACTGATACTCATCAATCAACCATCACCTAACAATGTTATACTTCTATGATTTATGTTTAAAATAACGAGAAATGATGGTGATATTCATTCTTCAATTGCTTACTTTGGCTTATGGTGGATACATCTATGGACCTAGATGGAGTTGAATATGTTCTAATGAAATAACTTATAACTAGGGGGGCCTTCCTGCGGTATATTGCCATTTCATTGGATTGTACATGATAGGTACAATCACCATTAAATCCCCATTGATCGGTTTATTCCCATTTAGAATTTCCATGTCTACAGTAGATAGCCAGTGTTCCATCATATTTTTTCAGGTGACTGCGGTTATCTATGCAACACAAATAGTATTGAGTATTTAACACAAACAGTTAAACATTTAGTTACCTGGGAACATGTCCATATGTATGTTATTTGTATGTTATATAGTGCATTTGTCACTAGGCTATACTAGGATTACATAGGGTGACTAACCACTTCTTTTAATCGTGGGATGCAGCCCGTAACGCCGTACCCCTCTCCTTTTGCTCATCTTCCTCAGTTCTTTTCTGACGCCTCCGTCCTTTCCTCAGAGCCACGGAAGATGGAGAGAGGTCATCATTATGTCATTTGAAAAGAGTAGATCAGTCCGATTGTGAAAAAATATACATATATACACACATATTTGCTGTCTGTATTATTATTACCACTATTGTTGCTATTGTTATATGTATATAAAAATATATTATTTATACGTATATTATGATATTCTGAAAACATCATAACACATCATCGTCATCCAAATACATGTTGCATCACGTTGCAATGTGTCCATGGCCAGCCACTTTGAGGTGGCGTAACACCCTGGAATTCAAGATGGCTTGTCATTGTCATTGGGCTTCCAGCCATTCCTGATATTTTGGTATAAGGGTGAGGTCCCTGGGGTAGCAAATTCGCTGAGTTGATGGAAGTATATAACTTGGTTAACGTCTAGGTTTGTGGAAAACATCATGAACTAGTTAATGGGAACTATGAAACATTGGGTTTGTGGAGAATATCTCGAATTAGTCAATGGGCTGAATTTAAACCAACAGTCACAACATTCATGCCCATTCACGGTGTGACCATAAACAGACATGTTATGGCAAAGGGACTGAGTTCCGCCAGCTGAGCAGTGTGAAAAAAACGCTGTTATTCCATGAGATACTGGTTGGCTGAGAACCGAATTCCCAATTCATGGAGTATCCCAAGTCAAAATCGATAGTATTACCCTTTATCGTTGATACACCCATGTTTTTGATGTTTGAAAACCCTGTCTCTGATACTGACTCCGGTAATTTAACATAGCTATGGAAGCCACGGCGCATCTAGTTCGATGATTCGCCTTTGTTCTCCTCGTTATATTTGGTGATTTCGCCCGCTATTCAAAAACGTATAGTTTTTTCCTTAGACCCATTTCACCCATGATTTCATCAAGGAAATTTTCCACCTATCAACAGCTGCCCTCGACTGACCGCGTGGCTTTTCTTTCTCCTCCTTCTCTCGGAAGGCCAACTCTTCGGCTTCGATCTCCGCTTGCAACTTCTCCTCGATCTCGCCCATGCGGGCATCCACCTGAGCCATGCGATGTCTATAGTAGGGCTGGACATAAGCTCAGTGAAGTTTGATTTGGGATATTTCAGATGGATTATCATGATTTATCATGTATAATTCTAAATGTGGGGTTGGTTTTTGTAGCCACTTATTAGCTGGGATGTACATCAAGGTAAGCTGTTCACACAAGGCGTTTTAGCAAAGAACGGAGATGATGAAAGTCACAGTTCTGGAATGTTTGATGCGTGACATTTTTTGAAACAACACACAAAACTCATCAAAAGACATCAAACATCCCATGTTATCCCATGCTGTCAACCCAGTTTCCGCCCATCTTGATTAGATACCCTCAAAAAAGGATTTCATACCCAGGTATGACACATTTCCCCGCTTGTGGCCCAAAAAGAAACACACTCAACTACCCAACATTACCTAACTCAACGAACATTTCCCCACTTAGAACACGAAACTACCCAACTTCGCAGTGAAAAAAAGTGGGTCCCCGAGATCTACATCCGCGGAAGCCAAGCTGCAGCGATTTTGCGGCGTTGCAACTTGCGTTGCTTCTTTTCTTCTCGCTTCCTTAGAGTGGCCGAGAAGTCGCCCAAATCCTGACCATCCAAAATAGGGGTTCCACCCAATACATGCCATAGGCTTTTTTCTAGGGGGGGAGTTATTCTGAATGATCTTCCGAAAATACATGCCAATGGAGCAAGTGGGGGGTGTTAGTTCAACTTTTCTTTCGATTTGTTTGTTGGCTATGAAAAAGGTAACAACATAGTACTTTCCAAGTAGAAATTCCCTCAGTCAGAGGGTATTTACCGTGGCCGTTCTGAAAAAATGACTCCCGGATCCCAGATGATCCCAGTGGGGCGCCAACGAAATCGCGACAGCTTGAGGCAGATAACTTGGTGACTTGGATGGTTTGAGGATATACCATAAAAATGGGGTGAATCTCAACCAAAAACCCTGGTAAATCCCATGCAATCATCGGTGAAGTCCCATAAAGTCCATCATTTCTGGCTGGAGAAAAAACCCGACATTTCACAAAGACACCGTTTTCCCTACCTTGTAGAGATTCCCCGGTGGAAAAAAGATCCAAGGGTCTGCTCCTTCCATTCAGCAGGCGTTAGGTTCACCAGAAAGTCTTTGTACCTTGATGATCCAATCCGGAGAAAACCAGGCGAACCGGACCTATGGAGGATTTGTTGCTACCCGGTTAAAAGATGTTAAAAGACCAATCTTAGACTGCATTTGTCCGCATTTGTTGAGCTAGTTCTACTTAGTTTTAAAAAATTGCAAAACAGCGAATTGTTGATGATTTCAATGCGTTACAGTACAGTAAATGGTGTTTTAAGCTTAGATACCCATTTTATAGAAAAGGGTTAACGATGGTTAACGTATTCAAGTACTCCAAGGTTTAGCAACAAGGTGGTCAGTCAGTTCTTGTGCTAAGTTGGTCTATGTATGTCTGTGCCTAGTACAACTAGGCTTATGGTCGAGATATGTATTTACGTACAGTGGATAGTGAAATGGTGATTATAAACCAACTTACCCTCTGGTAAACTAACATAGCTATGGTGAATCATGATGTTTGATAGCTCCTCAAACTCATATCTTAGCCATGGCTTCTGCAGATGATCGTCCGCCGGCACAGCACCTCAAACATTCGTCTTTCTGCTCTTTGTGCTTTGCAATCTCACCTCGGAGATGTGGGCACCCCAGGGGCCAATGGTTGAGAAACAAGAATGGCTACCCTCCTGGATTTTTTTACGCTATGGAAACCATGGCCCATTTTTTGTTTAGTTCGATGATTTACCTACTTTTTTAATGGTGATTCTCCGGTTTGCAAAGCACCGCAAACCGATGGTCACTATCATGATGATTCACAAGACTCAAATCCGAACCAAAAGTGTATAAATTATATATATATATACATAGCATAGCATGTAACCATAATCATTAAGTATGATTCTATGTAATATGAATATAATATGTAACATTAAATATATACTATTATATAATATTATATAATACTATACAATCATCCAGCTCACCAGCTCGGTCGTTGTTTTCCAAGCAGAGATGTCCCGGCGATGCTCCCACGATGGCCAGAACGTTGTGAAAGGGACGGATGGCGGGAGACATCAAGGAATCCTTAGAGACGACCTCAGGTTAGGGCGATGTCAGGGCGATTTTTTGGCCAATGCTGAGATATGACATTGGGATATGATATGTGTATATATGACCTCAGATAATAACATACATAATATCATATTTATATATGACCCGTATATAAAAATTATATAATATATGCTGAGATATTGACATATGTCAATAAGATAATAATTGACATGTGTATATATGATATATATATATAATATATCATGAAATAAATCCAACAAAATGATATGCCCTCCTGATCTAAAAGCCCATCTAGAATAATTATAGGTTTTGTCTTCAACATAATAAAATGGCTTTGTTTCAAAATATGGTACCCCCAATTCCAATGGATATCAACATGTTCCCTATTAATATTAATATCGGTATCCCATATATTTTCAGACAAACCTCAATATCCTCTGGTAAACTAACATAGCTATTGAAAATGGCCATAGAAATAGTGGATTTTCCCATTCAAAATGCTGGATCTTTCCATAGCTATGTAAACGTTTACCAGAGGATAAATATCCAAAACATTCCAAAACCAAATCACTTCCTCCGCTCCACCCTTCGCAGACTCCGCAGACGCATCTCGCGCCCCAACTTCCTCCGCCAGTCGCCGCGCCGCGATGTCGCGTCGGATGTCCAGCACCGGCCGCCGCGCGCCTTTGGCCCCGCCGAAGCGACCAGCTGGACCGGAGCTGAGCCCGCTGCAGCGGTAGATGCTGACGCCACAGTCGGCGGCGAGCTGGTGAACCTGGCTGAAAGCATCCATTACCCTCTGGTTATGTCAAAATAGCTATTGAAAATGGTGATTTATAGTGGATTTTCCCAGCTATAAAATGGTGATGTTCGATAGTTATGTTAGTTTACCGGAGGGTAAAATTCGGAAAAAAATAGGACAATGTATATCGAGTTTTTAAATCAAATTATCCATAACCAAATATATCCATTATTCATCATATATATAGAGTTTAATGGGGTTTAAACCATCCATAATAGTTGGTGCCCCTCAGTTATGTTTGTTGGTTTAAACCCCATTAAACTCTATATAATATACATAGTTATAAGATGTTATAAGTATCACGAACCATAGTCATTGGAGTTACAAACCAACCTATGTTGCGGGGGCCCCACATTGTAGCAGAATTGTAATTGATCACCATTTTGCTAATTTTTATTTGACAAAAATATGTTGGGAACGTGGAAAAACTGTACGGGGAAATTCTCCTGGTTCATCCAAGCCATTATCATCCCCTGCTCTTTTGTTGATAAGGATGCCTATAATGACGTCATAGTAGTCCCCAGGATAGTAACCCCCAACAAAAACTCAACAAGCAATGTGTATATATATATATAATCATATATATATAATCATATATATATATATATTGCGTAATCATATATATATATATTATGTATGTAAATATATATCTATATATATTTATATACATAGGGAGGTTGCAAAATCACCAAATCACCCAGCAAACACCGAAAATGACCACATCGTCGACAGTCGGGCCACGTCTTGCCAGTTGGATGGCAGCTCTTTTTCCAATTCCTCCAGGCGCTTCAGGCGATGCCTTTCCTCCTCCTAGCAGCCCAAGGCCGGCGAGGTTGGGCGAAAAAAATTGGTGAAATAGATGGTGAAATAGATACAATGTGGGGCCCCCAAGATAGCTAAGTTGGTATATAGCTCCAATAACTATGGTTTATGGTACTTATAACTATAGTTAATGGGGTTTATAAACCAACTTATAACTGGGGGGCCCCACATTGTAGATTTTAGTGGCCCCAAAAGAGGTAGAAAAGTGAATGTTATCACTAATGTTGGCACCCGATTAGTGTGATGGAACCCTCTTAGATGCAAGGTTTTCAAATAATTAGATGGCTTATTAAACCCTGATTAAAAAAAACATCCAAACAATTTTTCAAGGGGGTACCTCATGAGTGGCTCAGATACTCAATAATATAATTGTGTGGATGGTACTCTATTGTGCACAACAACTTTTGAGAATGAAAAAAAAACAAAACCCTTTCTCCACCTTTCTTTGGGTAAAGTTGCTCCCTTTACTTTAGAAAACCATATCCATGTCAAAGCTTGAAATGGAAGGTTTTCCAAATAATTAGATGCCTTATTAAACCCTTGTTAAAAAACAGCACCCAGACAATTTTTCAAGGTGGTACCTCATGAGTGGCTCAAGTCCTCAAAAATATAATTGTGTGGATGGTACTCTATTGTGCACAACAACTTTTGAGAATGAAAAAAAAACAAAACCCTTTCTCCACCGTTCTTTGGGTAAAGCTGGTCCCTTTACTTTAGAAAGCCATATCCATGTCAAAGCCTTGAAATGCAAGGTTTTCCAAATAATTAGATGCCTTATTAAACCCTTGTTAAAAAACAGCACCCAGACAATGTTTCAAGGTGGTACCTCATGAGTGGCTCAAGTCCTCAAAAATATAATTGTGTGGATGGTACTCTATTGTGCACACCAACTTTTCGGGTTGAAAAAAAACAAAAACCATGTCTACACCTTTCTTTGGGTAAAGCTGGTCCTTTTACTTTAGAAAGCCATATCCATGTCAAAGCCTTGACATGCAAGGTTCTCCAAATAATAAGATGCCTTATTAATCCCTTATTTAAAAAACAACTTCCAAACAATTTTTCAAGGTGATACCCCATGAATGGCTCAGATCATCAATAATATAATTGTTTGGATGGGACCCTATTGTGCACAACAACTTTTGGGAGTGAAAAAAAACAAAACCCTTTTGAAAGTAAATTGATGTCAATGGACAGTAAATTGAAATCAATTGAAAATCAATTGAAAGTAAATTGAAATCATTTGAAACCCAATTGAAAGTAAATTGAAATCAGTTGAAATCAATTGAAAGTAAATCGAAATCAATTGAAAGTAAATTGAAAGTAAATTGAAAGTAAATTGATATCAATTGAAAGTAAATTGAAATCAATTGAAATCAATTGAAAGTAAATTGAAGTCAATTGAAAGTAAATTGATTTCAATTGAAATCCTTACTTAAGTTGACTATCCTAAAAATTGTTAAGGGGGCCCAAAAAAACTGCGACTTATTCAGTATATTTCAGTATACTCAAATTGTTTGAGGGGTTTTTGCCCTCACACGAAAAATCAGTAGCCAACATGATTTTAGTAGGATTCTACTTTTTATCGGGGATTGATAAAATAACTTGGGATGAATGGAATATGTTTGGTGCTTTGAATCCCCCTGAAAAACATCCGTCAGTGGCGAGAAAATAATCAAATAAGAGGGAACATTTGATGATATATTTGAAATATGTGAAATATTATAATATCACAATTATCACATTTGTTTTGAAACAATATGTGTGAAACAACTAACCAGCCATTTGCTGAGTCCACAGAAAAGGCCGATGGTTTTGGGTTAAAGCGCTATGTTTGGATGGCGTGTGAGGTACCCAGTTTTGCTTTCATGTTTCACTTCAGAATGTCTGTCAAGGGAGTCGATCGTTCTAAGCCATATTCACATCATTTCACATCCATTCAATCTCCCATTCACTCCATTCACATCACATTTTCAAGTCCCATGGGAATCCGCGTTGAGAAATCATCCCCCATCGCGTTGATTCATCAGGGTCTCGGGCAAGCTGACCCTTCTCGCAGCTGTCCTTCTCGCGCGATTCCTTGAGGCCGTTGGCAATCCAAAGCTGCATCTGCATTAACAGCACTTTGGCTGTCAGCAACGCATCCTGACCTGCAGGAATTTTTGCGAATTGGATGGTTAGGGTTAGTTGTTGATCAGCATCTTAGATTACTAGAATTAGATAAATCAACACTTTAGGGATCTAGCTAACTATCAAATATATGCTATGTCATACTCGGAGGATCACCTCAATGGCAATAGTAGTCATATAGAATATCATAGTTATAATCATATATATATAGTTATAACTTATAACCCGATAATATATGGATCACCAATAGTTGAAACTTTGCCCTCAACCTTTCGGTTGCGTAAGACTTCCTCATATTTCCTCTACAACGTTCGCCTTTGGGTGTTGGCATTGCTTCAACTCTTTCCAAGCAAAAAATAGCTGGTGGCAAAGCAACCCGAATAAGATGAAAGTTGATTCGAATCATGCTCCAAGTAGGCTTGAAAATCGATAATATCCAAACAATAAACTGTTTGAACTGTTCTTACTGTTCAAACTGCTTAAACGGTTTAAACTGTTTAAATCGGACATATCGTGTTGTTATGGCGCTCCCGTTGGTCAAATTCCCATCTTTCATTCCAAATGGGCTTGTCTCAAACTTGGACAGCCCAAGTTATATATCCATGGCTTATCAGAGACCTCCATGAAAATCACCATTTTGGGCTACTTGGTGGCTCATCCCAGTAAGTAGGCTTAATCCACTTATAATTAATTAGGGTTATAAGCTACTTAGTAAGTGGGTTATAACCTACTTAGTAAGCGGGATACTTACTAAGTAGGTTATAACCCTAATTAATTATAAATTATAAGTGAATTAACCCTACTTACTGGGATGAGCCACCAAGTAGCCAAAAAAACAAAGCGGTTCCGCCTGCGGAGCCATGTGCCGTCCGAGCCGAAGAGGCTCCGACCGCGGCAAGGCCCGGAAGCGGGTCTGAAGCGCTGAGGTGACGATTCAAATGTTCCAAGGACAAGCCTCCAGCCAGCTTCCTTGGAGCCAAGTCTTTTCACCCTGGTTTTATGATTTTGGTGGCTGAAAAAAGTGATAAAAACCAAGAAGCATCCAAAAACATCCAAAAACTATGGTGGGTGATTTTACCATGAAATAGACGTTTTTTGAAGGTATATATGTACTGTATACCGAAAAAAAAAAAAAAAAAACATTTTTTAAGCCTATGTAGTTGGATCCCACCAGTGCCCGGCAATCCCACATCCCCATTTTGGGGGATGGAAAAGAAAGACATCTTCGAAACACACAGATATGATCAATTGATATCAATTGGTTGAGATCATGATCTAAAGAAGAGCAAAATTGTGACCATCAGCCAAATTTCAGACCGCCAGCAGCCTAATTGGAAACAAACGAACACTCTTGATCACATAAGAAAAACGCAAGAAAACCACAACTTAGAATTCTAAAATCAAGAAAATCTGTGAAACCACCAGCCCTAGGGAGGAAACAAAATCAACGACACAGAAACGTTTTTCACCATCCGGGTTTCAGGATGTGATAGCGTCCCTCTTGCGCCAGATGTCGGGTGTCCAGCAGCAAGGGAAATTCGGATAGCCAGGCCTCGCAAAAGCTGCTCACATCCTTGGTCCAAGCCGCTGATCTCCAAATCCATGGCTATTTCACCATGAAAAATAATGGTTTTAACATGTTCTAACCAAGAAAAAAAATCTAGGGATTTCACCACATTTCATCAAGGATTCTTATGTGATGTATCATGATGTATCATGGTTTATGTGGAAAACAGGTCCCTGCCTCCTGTTGTGTTGTGATGTCTTGTGCAGCTTGCTGTCACTACGAGGCGCCGAGAAACTTACGGCTATCCTTAGCACCTACAGAGAAATATCCTCCATCATTTCTACAATGTGGGGCCCCCAAGATAGCTAAGCTGGTGAACATAACTCCAATAACTATGGTTTATGGTCATAATAACTATAGTATTCATGGGGTTTTTATAAACCAACGTTCACATCACTGGGGGGGCCCACATTTCTAGTGGGTATTCAACTAACTTCCCAACCACCAGCCAAATAGACCTGGAAATACCTGAGTTTCAGCCCAAAAACAACAGGCAGTTGTTTCCTCTGTCAAGTCACCTTTTGGTGGGGGATTGTTTTTGAGGATTTTTTGGGCTTATAAGCATCGTTTCACCACAACTTCAAGAAGTTTCAACAATAAACCTTGGAAAATTTCTGGTTAATCATCGATACTTCCCAATCTTTGCAATCTTGGAAGCCTATCCCCCCATTTCCTTCACCCCTTCGGTTAGTCTAGTTCATCAGCAACCCTGGCATTAAAGGTGCTGCCCCACTTGGTTTGCTAACTTGGTTTATACATCAACTAGGGCTTAATAAGTGCGGCAAGCTATAAAAACCAACAGTTTCAACTTGGTGGTGCAGTTGAGGTTGCTGGTTGTAACCCTGTTGGTTTAACCCCCATTTCTGTTGGGATATGGGGCCCAACAAAACTATGATAAAATCTATCCACTTGCAGTAGTTCACATCTTCATCATCTGCACTTCCAAGATCTTGAACTGAGTTATTTCAAAAAAAAATGAACACTTTCTCAACAACGGGGCACAAAAAAGCTTTTCGGTTTTCGGAGCTGAGCATCTTTGGGCAGATCTCCTACAGGGGTTGGTAACTGTCCCATTTTGGGAATATTGCACATCACCCAAAAATAGTAGCCATCTAGTAAAGACCAGAAATACCATTCATGGTTGGGTGATGTGAACAATGGGGACATCAGTCATGCCCATGGTCCTATGAAGCCATGGTAGAGATGCAGCAAATCCAAGAGCCCATTGTGCACCGCCAGCGCTTTGGCACTGCGTAGTGCTCGGATCAGTAGGTTGGCGTCGCAACTGTGGCGCTGACGCTTGGCTTTCGCCGGGTCCAACCTGAGATGAAAATAGATCTGGATGAATCATATTGAACAGACCCAAAAAGGATAGAAAAGTTGGACACCTATAGAAATTATGAAACTATATTGGAATATTGAATATGATTGTTTGCAAGACCCACTTGGATTTGCTTTAGGAATAATTAGCAAAAAAACCTATATTCCCTACAGATTCCCTAAGTAGTGGATTTCCCATTGGGAAAATTAACAGAAATCATCTTCACTAAATCCAGACACAAATAGATAGAGTTTGAAACCTGGAAATGATGCAGAAACAAAGAGAAATCATCATCGTTTTGGTTTACCCACATCATTCTCATCCCAAAATGATGTGGGCCAGCGAAATCCTGCACCACCAATTTCGGATGGTTGAAACATGTTGAAACCCATCCAAAATCATAGGCTGGTTGGTGGTTTTGAGCCACCCCTCTGAAATATATATATATATATGAGTTCGTCAGTTGGGATGATGACATTCCCAATGATGTCAACCCCGACATTATATGGAAAAATTAAGCCATGTTCCAGTCACCACCAACCAGTAGGAGATTCACGACCGTTTTCAACTGGTGCAGGATTTCGCTGGCCCATCACCCTGCCTGGAGTAGGTGAAGCCCTGCTCCAAATAGCTGTTGAAATCGAAACCTTGGCTCCGAACATGGAGAGCCCAACAATCCACAAAACTACCATTTTCATTGGGAAAATATGGGAAAATATGGGAAAATGATGAACCATTATGAACCATTATGAACCATTGTTTTTTTTGTGTGTGTGTACCGAATTCTCAGACAAAGCCATTTCTGCGTTTCTTTTTGGTGAAAAAGGACAGCGGGATATTCAAATGATTATATGAGCCATGGTCAAAACAATGGAATATGGATGTATATGAGCCATGGTCAATACTCACTATATGGTTGATGGTCATCCCATCCATAATAAGGATCCTTATAATGGTTATTATAAATCCCTATGAACCATTGGATGACTAGCCCCTATTAATGGTT
>Ga0126342_10011129_pt1 | contig 16081 bp, 17 predicted proteins | sample Cyp1metagenome_FD_92528 | JGI IMG/M metagenome (GOLD analysis project Ga0126342, IMG submission 92528) | Coral microbial communities from Lord Howe Island, Old Settlement Bay, Australia - Cyphastrea 1 metagenome | ecosystem: Host-associated > Invertebrates > Cnidaria > Coral ... | reverse complement strand
GGGGGGGGGCCTGGGCCACAGGGTTCGGCAAAGACCCCCCCCCACCTTGAAGACCCCCCCCACCTTGAAGACCCCCCCATCCCTACCCTATCGATGCGGTCTGACCATATCGATGACAGCTGATCCCTATTTGGAGGGTTACCTTATAACTAATGTCAATTTAGCCTCTTATACATTACATACGCCTATATGGAACCCTCCTGAACAGATCCAATACTAAACCAAGGTTTATAGGGACTGGGAGGTTCAATATCAGGCCGAAGGGATTCATCAACCAGAGTTTGTTAATGTGGGGTTAACAATGTGGCAATAATGGTTCGTAATCGATGGAGAATGGATTGACTGGTTCAACCACTTCAACCCCAATCTTCGGATCCTGAAAAAGCACGGGTTCACCATTAAGTTCAGCCACCAGTAAAAATTATGAAACCATCGTTTGCCATCATTAAATCAGCGTTAAATCATTGTTAAATTGTTAAAATCAGCGCTAAATCATTGTTAAATTGTTAAAATATGTTAAAATCATACTTCAATCATTCTCAAATCCCATTATAAAACACCTATGAAACCATATGAAACCACCACTTTGTTGGCACCATTTGTTACGGCCACTTCAACGCCACGCCAGTGCAGGTCTTCCTGGACTCCTGCGAGGGCATGGAGTCCTTCCACGAGGCTGGAGAGGCATTGGAGCAGCTGCTACTGCCAGGAACCTCCGGAGACTCAGTACCTCGAAATCGATGGATGCAGCGGAGATGCGGATGGGGGTCAAAGGGATAGGTGGCTTGTGGGTGATTTAAAGCCAAAGTGCTGTTTGTACAACAATGGGGGGGTGTTCATAGTAATAGGTCCCTAGAAGTTCTTTTGCAGGACCAAGAAGGACACGAAGACATCACCAAAAATCATAGAAAGTACGGAGCCCCTGCGGGAGGGTGCCATTGTCGGATGTTATGCTCGACACCATGTACTCGTACTGTAGCTATTTGGTCAAATGCGCTAAGTAGACCATTCCAATCATCCTATTTGGGACCAAATGTTCATCATATTTTGGCCCATTTCCACGTTATGCGTTTCCGCACCTTGAAAACCAAAACATATTAAATGTTAGATCAAATTGGCCTTGATTCGAGCAATGGCTTCTGCAGGCAGGGGTCATACAGTGCTTCTCCGGAGTGATGGCAGCGCTATTGCCATTGGATTTAACCGTCATGCACAATGTGACATCCCACCTTTGGATGAGGGAATGACGTACGTCCAGGTTTCTGCGGGCGGTTTTCATACAGTACTTCTCCGGAGTGATGGCAATGCTGTCGCCATTGGAGACAATCGACATGGACAATGCAACATACCAGCTTTGGAGAAAGGAATAGCATACACCCAAATTTCTGCAGGCTTTGGTCACACAGTGCTTCTCCGCAGTGATGGCTGTGCTGTTGCCATCGGAGACAATCGATGTGGACAATGCAACATCCCAGCTTTGGATGTGGGAATGGCCCACGGCCAGATTTCTGCAGGTTGGTATCATACAGTGCTTCTCCGGAGTGATGGCTGTGCTATTGCCATTGGAGACAATACAAGTGGACAATGCAACATCCCAGCTTTGGACGTGGAAATATCCTACGCCCAGATTTCTGCAGGTTTTGGTCATACAGTGCTTCTCCGGAGTGATGGCAGGGCTGTCGCCATTGGAAGCAATGTAGATGGACATTGCAACATCCCAGCTTTGGATGAGGGAATTGCATACACCCGAATCTCTGCAGGCAGGGGTCATACAGTGCTGGTCCGGAGTGATGGCGGTGCCGTTGCCATCGGAGACAATGGACATGGACAATGCAACATCCCAGCTTTGGACGAAGGAACAGCATACACCCAGATTTCTGCAGGATGTTATCATACAGTGCTTCTGCGCAGTGATGCCAATGCTGTTGCCATCGGAGACAATAGAACTGGACAATGCAACATTCCATTGCCAGAGCCGGGAACCTTCTACATTACGGATGTGACACATGGCAGAGACTTACTTTTACAACTAGAATTCGTTCGCGAGGATGATGACATCACACTGATATGCTCTTCTTTGGTTGGGGAAGAATGCCTTCGTTTGACCTCACAAGGGGTTGATTCGGCCTGGGAGACGCACAAAAGGATTGCCCGTGAATTGAATGTGAACCTCCCTAATCTCCAGCTCATTTTGCCACATGGGCAATTGTTGGCCAAAATCTGCCATGCAAATCCAGTAGCCTTGGTTGCCGAGGTGATGCAAAGTACACAGCACCCGCGACCCTTACTTTCTAAACCTAGCGCATAGAACTGCTGCCTGGAGGATGGGGCATGCGTCGGACAATAAGTTTCGACATTCTTACACTGGGCGAATGTTGTTTCAAAGTGTTTGCAGCCTTTCCCAGTCCCCCAAAAAGACGAGTCAAGAAGACAAAAGGCAATAGTTTTGCTTAAACACGTTGAATATCAGGAGCACCAGAGGACGCCTTCGGTCGTGCTTTGACCCGCGCGTGAAATGAAAATGCGAAGCCGCGAAGCCGCTGATTGCCAGTGGATGGTTGAACCCTACCATGGTGACTGGGTCATACTGGGTCCTATATCAACTCAATGACTCAATTATTGCGGCCTTGGCTTTTAAAGACCCTACGTGACCAAATTGGATATTGGGCACAATGCGATTCAAGTCCAAAATGGAAGGGGGATTGAAAGGGAAACCGGAAACCACTATGGTCGATAGGAAAAACTGTTTTCCCTTGAGCTAATCTATTAATTGAATTAAACTAAACACAAATGAGTTGAGAGTCACCATTTCTGTTGGTAAATCCCTCTAATTAACAGTATTTGTCCTAATAATCCCTTTAATTAACAGTATTAATGCAATTTCTGGTTAAATCCCTCTACTTAATGGAAGCTCTCAACAGGAAATTTGTCCATCGCTCAGGTATACGTCCACGAATGGTCGCCCGGAGACTTCGTGGTCTGGGACAACCGCAGCACACTTCACAGCACCACAGTCACTTGAATCACTTGGAGGACTGGGACTGGTAATGGGTTTTCATGGTGGATTAAGAGTGATTGATAATGGACCACAATGGATATCAATATAGAGATCAATAGACAATAACGCATATTTGATAAGATTTCATGGGATATCTAATGGGATACCCTCTGGAAGAACTGAATGGGCATTTACATGGAGGAATCATGAAACTCAACGGAGGTTTTTCCAGCAAGTCATGTTTGAGTACCAGAGGGTAAACATGATGATGAGCAGTGAGAAAATTGGGGTGCCCTGTTTTTGTACCATGTGAATCTAGAAGATGACCGCAAGCAATAGAGTTGATGGAGATAGGAAATGTTCACCTCTTGGGCAGGTACGGACTCAGTGGATGTCCTGTTGCAAGGGATATATTTGACCCACAAACAATGCGCATGTTTTTTGAGAAAACCATGGTTGGTGAGTAGTGGGATGTGTACATCAGGGAAACAATGATCAAAGTCTATCCACTCGTTGGTTGGTGTCCTTACGCATGATAGTTGCTTCCGGGTGCATCCCATTTACGATCAATAACAATGCTGTAATTTGTGGGATATCCCCAGGTACTCAATGGTTCATAATCCCATGTCATGATTCGTTTGATGCAAGTAGCCAACCATTTGATGAGATATACCCTGGGATCTACTACACACTCATTTATACAGTTATATACACATGTAAATACACATGGGATATTTCACACAGGGCATAACTCATCCACAATATAAATATCAATATGGCACATAGGGTTGTTCCGGACATGGGCACCCCAAAGCTGCCACTTGAACGTGGGAACATTGATGATTCATATGATATTTGGGGACATGAGCGTCCATGCAGTGACTGCCAGGTTCAACCAAGTTATACACATGTAACAGTTCACTATGGAACAATCACCATTGTTAATATCATTGGATTAATTTAAGGGAAAATCTACAGGAAACCATGGTTTTTACCTTAAAATATAGGGCTTTCCTGTAAATTGTCCCATCATCCAATTCTATGTTAATATCGGATATATCTGCAAATCCTTCAACTAAAAATTCACTAAATGGATCTAATGGGCCATGGTTTCGCTATGTGAAATTACCTGATATTACATTATTGGTATATGACATATGTGTTTATCCTTTATTATCCTTTATTCTCATGGGTTATTTTCTAGGGCCACATCAAACCTGGCCATGATCCAAAGCCTGGATCTGTTATAGCTATGTTTTCTGCTGATGGTCCATTTACCTTAGGCTTAGCTTGGGCCATCATAGGAGATTTATCGGGAATTATAGGGAATTGATATCCATTGAACGGGGATTTTATAGGGGATTGATAAATTTATAAGGGAACTATATGGAATTATAAGGGATATATATATATATATAGGCAACATGATTGGGACGATACTTGGAATATACCTCCTGTCTCCGGTAATCAAACATGCCTGGGTTGGAAATCTCTGAACTCATGGAACTTTTTTTGGAGGCTTCGATGATTGACCTGTTAACACTGGGCATGTTCAACGTGAAACTTGTTACAAATAGCGACCAGAAGGCTATCATCGGAGATGATGATTTTGTACAGATCAACCCACCGGGGATATCTGGAAAATCATCCAAATGATCAAAACAATAACAACTTATCAAAAACAAAACTGGTTAATATGGTTAATAATGGTTAATATCAATGTCATGAGGTTTGAAACACTTTTTATTTTCCATATATTGAGAATAATGATCCCAACTGGCTTTCATATTTTCAGAGGGGTTGAAACCTCCAACCAGAAAATCATCCAAATTTGTTTTTCAGTGTGGATCTTGGGGCAATTTGGGTGATCCCAGGTGTACGGGACATAGCCCATGGGTTTCCCATTCGGACATGATCTACGCATGGTGGATGTTCCATATCTAATGTCTATAGTCTATATCTATATTAGTAACTATATAATTAAATATTATGAGTTTTCTAGGGCATGTAATTGACATTCTGAAAATTTTGACAGTTACCTTCAGTGAACACCATTTTTTCAGCAGGGATAACGGCTCCATTTGAAGGTGAAGATCGGGGATGTTTGGGTCGTTGCAACTGGATTGATGTTTAATCCAGTATCTAGTTGCGGTTTAATGGAAGTACATGGCTTTAAAGCGGGATGTACAGGGAATTGGAAATTTAATGGAAAAGTGAGTTCGATGAATTAGCCACTAACAATGATTATAAGCAAATGTGTGTTTTTTCATAGGGGGTCTTCCATGTTAAATATCATCTTGGTTCATTTGGTCATATGTTGCACAGATTGGAATGGATTCACCATGGCTTGGCACCAAGGATGTCATCGACGCTCCGCAGCTCATGTACCAAGCGTTCCTCCGTACAAAGACCCCAATGAGGGTCGTAGAGTGATCAGCCCAGGGTCCAGATGAAAGGATATAAAGCTGTTTTGTGTTTTTTTTGTTTGTGGCAAAAACTCTATAGAGAGATATGTTTGTGGCATTTCTGTGTGGTTTCCGGTTTCTGTCTTTCGGCCCCGTGAATGATCAATCCGGATTGAAGGTGCAGAAGACGCCCAGCAATCCGGCTTGCCAAGCATTCATTGAGAAGAAAAGGGGCGAGTTTATTTATGATGGACGAATGGTAGCAAACCAAACATCTGGGATCCTGTGAGTCTGTCTGCCTGAAAATGCCAAGAATTTTGATGATGTGCAATGTGTGATGGCACATCAATTTTGATGTTATTGCTGTTCGATGCTGAATGTAGATTTCAAAATTTATACAGAAGTAGTTCATGTGACGCAAACCCAGTTCCACCAGCCAATCGCGATACCGGAGCACCCCGCCTGTTTTCAATTGATATCCTTTTTCCAATGGTTGGTTGATAATTAGAGGGCCCACCACTGTTTTTTTTCACAACCAATCGGTATGTAATAATGACAGATGGTGTCCCCTTCTCTATATTTCAGAATATATGTTTGGCTTTACCCATCATACTTCCCCAAAAAAACCTTGAACAACTAGACAAACAAGGTCATCAACTTCTACATGGCCAAGGTATCACTACATGTTTTGAATTATCCCATGACAGTTACCCACTGTTCAGTTCTCATCAGTTCTCCCGGTTCTATCCACTTCACAAATTCCAAAAAAAACGGTTACTAAATCCACCTGGTTCAGCTGTTGATTTATGTTTTCGCCCGGTGAGCTCCAACATTTATGTTCATAACTTCATGATATTAATCTATTTCCCATAAGTTACCACATCATGAGAAGCAATCCCAATGTTATGGTTTCATTTTGTGAATTCCATCAACACATGACAATCCCATAAGCCAAGTGAAACAATCTCCAACGAATCAACATCCAACATTGATGTTGATCATTGTCATTTTTGATCCCATCATTCCCATAAACAGCTGGTTGGTGGTTAAAAAAAATGTTATTGTTCAATTCAGTTGGGAATAAATAGATCCCGAGTGGCTTTCTGATTGGTGGTTTCAAACATTTTTTATTTTCCATAATATATGGGATAATCATCCCAAGTGACTGTCATATTTTTCAGAGGGGTAGGTATACCACCATCGCTCCAGGCGATCGCAGCGCGGCCGCGCTGTGCGGCTGCCATCGGGCGCTGGAGAAGCTGGCGCCAGCGCCCAACGAGCTGCAACTTGTAGAGGCAGCGGTGCGAGCCATGGGGACCCCAATAGCTGGATGGTTTTATGGACCCAAAAATGGGATGATTTAAATGAAGTAAAACTCATGAAATTTTGGAATTTAGGACACCTCCCAAAATGGGATGTTGCCAGTTGATATATATATATATATTTGTTGGTCATGGGTTGGTGGTTTAAAAGAATATGTAATATGATAACATTTAGGAAATGATAGGTAAACAAAATCGGATATTTCATCACCATTACTGTAATCATATGTTGAAATACATCTATAATAAATTCCCATTTTGTGTGGAGACAAGGATTCTGTGGGCATTCTCCACCAAAATGCACCACTTGCAAGTCTTTGGAACCCTATTCCATCTCATGGTGTTAAAAACATGTTCCCACAACACCTGCCATGAATATCCATGAACCGGGTAACCAGTACTTCTTGAACAAGCAGAAGGTGCACTCATGCGTTTTGCAGGAGCATTATGTTGCTCAGGCGCCCCCAGATATGTCATGATATTTGCACAGTAAATTACAAGGGTTAAAGATCAGCTTGTTGATGCTGAAATAGTAGAAAACATCAGCAAATGGAGACGCAATTGCTCTGTTTATTGTAAAAAAGTAGGGGATATATGACATATACAATTGACCCTGACCATGGTTTGGTACATCATTCCTTCTTTCATTCATGGATAATAAGAGCGTTTCAAAACGCATTTCCAGCAATCTACCTTGGCTGGCTGGATAGCCCCCGATAGAATTATCCATGTACTGCATAGATGACGTTCCCATACAAGTAGGTTCATATATGGACCATCATGTCCATAGTTTCCAGTGCCATTTTGGATGCTGTTTTGTGTATGCTTTTTTTAAATCTAGAATGCCCTATGCTTTGCCAAAGATTCAACCCCCTAATGCTATAAGGTTGCGATTACCTGCGGGTCGATTACAACAACATCGATGTGGAAGACCTTTTATACCACTTGTAGATCATGTTCCTAAGAAAACAATGCTGTTTGACATTTATTCCTATTTGTTGCCAGAAGGTCAAACAACAAACATAAAACCAATTACTTTACTTCGTGTGATCCCCACCATGACATTTATACATTTTGGTACTGGCAAATCTTCTGGCATTCTATCTGACATATCTTCTGGCATTTTATCTGGCATATCTTCTGGCATTCTATCTGGCCGTTGAGGTCCAGCGGTGCGCACTGAGCTCGGACGTTGGCGAAGAGCTTGGCGAAGAGTTGGCAAGGCAACAGTGGAAGTGGAGGCAGAGGTGGTGGAGGAGATGCTGGCGGAGGAGGAGCAGGAGGAGCAGGAGGAGGAGGAGGAGGAGGAGAACAACTGTGATAAAATCTAACAACCCTCACCTGGCAGGTGGGGAACAAGTGGGGTTATATATCGGTTTTACTATTTCCTGGTAAATTCCCATTCGCCAGTTGCATCATATCCCTATTCACTGCGGGTTGCACTCCGAGCTTATCTCTTCAAAGCCATTGATTGTTGATTGTCCCATTCTCATTTATGGCACCTGAAATAGTAATCCCTGTTCATTTGGTTGTGACCATCCTAATATGGATCGATAAGCCAAGTCTTGACCACGGCACATATGTAGTAAAACCGGGGCTAATGACAGCGCATGGGAGTAGAAATGGGGCAAGTGGAGTTAAATAAGGCTTTGATGCGGGTCTATGGGAGTGAAACAGGGTTTGATTGTAGTTAATCGGGTGTGATGGAGTTAAATTGGGTTCGGTTTAACCATCAACATGGATATGTACTTGAAGCAAATGAGATACACCCACTAGTATGAACAACCCCGCTAACAGTGGGATGGCCATATCCCAAAATCTATTCACTCCCCGATGCCCGTTAACACGGTATCAATGCTAGCGGCTATCTTCATGAATTCCCGTGAAATGGGATTAACACCAATATTAAATATTGTATAATATTAGTGTTTACTCCCATCAATTCCCACTCAATCCCATCATATTTTTTTGAAACTATTTACAGCCCACAAAGCGCCAGTAGACATCATCAAACCAGATTCATCCTTATTAAATCTTATTAAATCATCTCGAATATCCATAAAACCATATTAGATTAGACCCCCATGTTTCGTGCTGCTTAAATCCCTATCAAACATCATCAAATCCCCACATCTTCCGGCTCAAAACCCACGCCCGGCTTCTCTACGTCAAGGCGCCGCGTGTTGCCTTGGCGTTCTCCTCGCAACGGCTGCGACAGAGCTTGCGTCGTTTGCACCTGGCGGCAGCAGGTGTGGGGAGGGGTCAGGGGGATGACATGGGGGTTTCCTAAGCCATGGGGGGTAGCCTAAGATGGATGGTTTATATGGAAATATATTATGGAAAAAAAACATGAAAAACCTGTTAAATGGATGATTTTTACGGAATAACTTATTAAAATGGATGATGAAACCTCCCTATATGGGATGATATTAGCAAAGCAATAAGAAACGAGCAATATAAATTGATGTTTTATAGCACCCAATGAGAAATTTTGGGATGGTTTGCATTTGCTTTACTGTAGAGTAACATTATTCTGAATTGTTTGACATGTAAACAATGTTTTTTTTGGGAATTTACCATCATAGAATGGAGTTGATATTAAATAAGCCAACTATGTTTTTTTAAAGCACCTTCATCATTTTTCCATAATGGAACGATATGAAATGCATTACTGTATATATAATCACTACTGTAATTACCCCATATGTTTTTTGTTGGTGTGGGTTCCCTTTGGGATTTCCCGTAAAGACTTGGAGAAAAGCTGGAGGGATCCGAGGTGTCATGATGTGGGGATAATTGATATTTTTTATTTGATACCTGGCGGTTTCAACTATAGCAAGCTAGAATTATGCACATAGCCAGCAAAAAAAATGAAACAACATTGCCAGTGAACAAACAACAAACATGCCAGTCTTATTGAAGTGAGTGGTTGGTTGTGTCAGATCATTAGGCCATGAAAACCAACCATGGGTTGATTTACATATACATTAGTGCCGATGTGCTATGTTTTTGCTGGGTAAGGTTTGCCGGTACCAAGAAAGAATAACAACGGAACACCAAAAAAAGGGCTCCGGTGGGACGAACAATGCGTGGGGCGGAGTGGTCAAACATCCATTTTCCAACTTGCTTTCCACCGGGAACGAATCATGGCTGTAACAATGTCGCAACCTCAAAAGTATATTTTGTTTATCAACAAGAAGGACACCAAGAAACAGAACTAGCAGCAACTAGCGAATGTCAAGTGGAAAACGTCAACAGCATCCATCAGCATCCAGCCTGTTTACCACCTGAGGCATTTGGCAGATCCACGAATTCTGCAAAAGAACAGGGGGGCAGCGGGCAGGTCATGTAGCTCTGGCCATTTCAAATAACATAATCCCGTTGCTGCCGCCAAAGTTAGATAACAAAAGTGCATGTCTACAGTTAATGCCGTAGGTCCATCACGCCCTTGCTTCCAGCAATGTGTTCTGCAAGTTTCGTTCATACAGTGTTACTGCGGAGTGATGGCAGTGCTGTTGCCACTGGAAGAAATCGATATGGACAATGCAACATCCCTCCTTTGGATGAGGGAATTACGTACGTCCAGGTTTCTGCAGGCAGTTTTCATACAGTGCTTCTCCGGAGTGATGGCAGTGCTGTTGCCGTCGGAGAAAATGCAGTTGGACAATGCGACATCCCAGCCTTGGATGAGGGAATAGCATACAACCATGTTTCTGCAGGTGGGCATCGTACAGTTCTTCTCCTGAGTGATGGCAGCGCTGTTGCCATCGGAGACAACCGATGTGGACAATGCAACATCCCACCTTTGGATGAGGGAATGGCCTACACTCAGATTTCTGCAGGTTTTGGTCATACAGTGCTTCTCCGGAGTGATGGCAGGGCTGTCGCCATCGGAGACAATGCACATGGACAATGCAACATCCCAGCCTTGAATGAAAAAATAGCATACAACCAGGTTTCTGCAGGCTATGCTCATACAGTGCTTCTGCGGAGTGATGGCAGTGCTGTTGCCATCGGAGACAACCAATGTGGACAATGCAACATCCCACCTTTGGTTGAGGGGACGGCATACACCCAGATTTCTGCAGGGGACGCTCATACAGTGCTTCTGCGGACTGATGGCAGTGCTGTTGCCGTCGGAGAAAACTGCAGCGATATCCCAGCCTTGGATGAGGGAATGGCATACACTCAGGTTTCTGCAGGCCGTTATCATACAGTGCTTCTCCGGAGTGATGGCAGCGCTGTTGGCATCGGAGGCAATCGAGATGGGCAATGCGACATTCCGTTGCCAGAACCAGGAATTTGCTACGTGGGCGATTTTTCCTGTGGCAGAGACTTAGTCTTACAACTAGAGCTTGTGGGTGAAGATGATGCAGTCACCCTGATATGTTCGACTTTGGTTGGCAAAGAACGCATTCGCTTGACCGTAGAGGGCATTGATTCGGCCTGGGAGACGCACAAAAGGATTGCCCGTGAATTGAAGATGAACCTCCCAAGTCTCCAACTCGTTGTGCCAGATGGGCAGTTGTTGGCCAAAGTGTGCCGCATGAATCCAGGAGCCTCAGTTGCTGAGGTCAAAGTACTCAGCACCCGCCCTGACATAGCTGCTAAACTACAGCTGGCACGGACAGGAGCCCTTGTGCTTACCATGTTTGGTGGATCAAATATCACTTAAAATGGTTTTATGCGGTTAAGCCCCACCCCACTGGCAATGCTCCTTTGGAGTGTAAGGACCGCCGCCGTTGATTGGCTGAGGGACTTCCAAGGGCGTTATGGCATAGAGATCCATATTCAACAGCCAACAGACCCGCAAGTGGCAGACATGTTGTAGCAATTGGCAGTTGGTTCTTTTGATGTCTTTTCAACATTTTGTTTCATTATTTACCCCTTCTTTGGATCATGGTGGAATGAAAATAACACAGACGGGCTTTGGCACAATTTTTTCAGCCACTGGGGCATCAGGGACCAACAATTTCGCCACCACTGCATGAGTATGCAGTTGACTGCATAGACCCAAAATGACCCAAACATGTCTGGCTGGTCTTTATAAGAATGGATGGTTCATCACCCCTATTCCATGGGCCCTTTTTCTTTGGTTTTATCCCTTACATTTACCATGATGACCATGGTGACTCCGGTTGGTGTTTAATATGACCGGGGGATGGAATTGTTAAAATGTTAGTTGGTCATACTACGGATTTTTAACCAATTACATTCTGTAGATGTAGTTGGTCAATCCCAACTACAACTATTGCTAGATTTGTTAGTTAGTCATGTTACATCTCGCTATATATTCCCCATGGTTTCCCCTACCTTGCAGGCCTTGTGGAGCTGGAGCTTCTGGATTTCCTGGCACTTGAAGAACTCACCGTGCAGGTGGGGGGAACCGGGTTGACCGACTGCCAGGATGTGAGGCAAACATTGTGGATTTTCTATGGGATTTCTATGGGATTTTCACAAAAAACTGGAGATTTATGGGGGATTTCAATGATTTCACCATGGAACAGTTCAAGATTTGATGGGGATTTACATGGATTTACATACTAATTAAAGCGATAAAGGATGACAAAGGTATTTTCTGTGTGGGGTTTCAGCAAGAAGCATGGTGGATATTCTCCTGTAAAGCCATTGGGATGACATGTTTAAGAGAACTAGTATGGCAGTACTCCATCCCCAGCGGGAACCATTTCAAATCATTGTAAATCCCACTTGCGGATAGTTTATTAGCGTAACCACCCTTTTAATGTGTTTAATCCCCATTATTTTTCCATACTTGTCCCATCTTTCCCATGCCCAGCTGCAGCGTTTTTCACGACGTGGTTCACGCCGCCGTGCACAGCACCCACCATGGCCTTGCGGCTTTTCGCCGCACTGTTGGGCACCGCAGCAGCCAGTGGATGGAAAGATTGCGGCGATGACTGGACGGGCTGCTGCAGACAAGATGCCAAGTGCCATGGCCGAAAATGGTGATGTTGGTGGGACTTGCAACAGGTTGCTCCAATCGATGGTATGTGATGTTTATTGGTGGTGTTGGTGTTATTGAAGAATTCGGTTCATCGGTGGAAATATCAGGTTAGGGAAGTGGTGGCCAAAGGGGCAATAGGTGCATTCACTTCTGTAGCCCCTTGTGTTTGGGGGGTGTTGGGGTAACCCTGATTATTGGTAATTGGGAGATGATCCTTAAAATTGCTTGTCACATTTTTGAGAGATGGCTTCAGACTAACCGGCATTTGTTGCTTGCAGAAGCGCAACATTCTCGGGTAAATCTTGGCCAATGCCATGACTGCCATGGCTGTGTAGGCGTTCTATGGTGGATGCAAGTTCCGTGCAGTACCCCGGTACCCCTGCATGTGCAGTCTTTGGTTACCCTGCATATATGCATTATATATATATATATATTACATGTTTCGAAATCCATTGTGATTTTCGACGGGTCAAATTTCGTGGAGCTGAATTTCAATGGGTGAACTGGGCTGAGGCCACCGCAATGATGGTTTCTGCCAGGAATAAGCATGTAGGTTTCCTAGAGGCGCTTGTTTGATATAGTTTGGTGTTTTCTGAAGCATTCAAGGTGACATCATGCCATATGATCCAATATCTTAAGAAAAATGTTCTTCCAGTTCTTCTCTAACTCTAGCTAATTAGTTCTAAGATTCTAGTTTTTCGAATAGTTTATCGAACTTGGAGTTCTCAAGTTTTTGAATGGACCATGATCTTCATATGATCTCGGTTTTGTTTTTTTTTTAAATAAGGTTTCTCAGCTATAGTTAGAGCATGCTTCTAAAAAACCCAGATTTTCACGGAATTTCCAGTGTTTTCTGGCATGGAAGAGGTACTCCTCGTTGAAAGCCTTGGTGCATTTTACCAACGTCACGGAGCTGAACGCCCGGGGCGAAGCGGATGTGGTGCACTTGGACGACCCCTTCTTCACCATTGAGGCTAGATGTGAGGAATCAGCATGCGGATGGGATATTAGAATGCATATATATATATATTAGCAATTACTGTAGATGATATATATATATATAGATATTATATCGCATAGATGATAATTATAATAGTTTGGCAATAGCATTAGTATCCATTAGGCCATTAGGATTATTATATAGCTATGTTCTATTTGGATATTAATATTAGTATCCTAATGTCCAATACCCAGCATTAGTAACAAATAGTACCAGCATATATATATATGTGTATATGTATATAAATCATTATCAATGACATAGTCTTGGATTTTATTATCACGTATCAATAAAACGTCCAATAAAAAAGCCCAACTAATGTCCAATAGCCATATCAATGATATAGCGGGATATGATTATTATTTTCCAATTAAGATCTTAATATCCGAAACATTATATATATGGATATTGCATGGGAAATCCTCTATCAATGGTGTCTTAATGGGATAAGACCTTGTACAAAGATCAAATGGGTGATTTTTCATTGCCATGCTTGATTACCAGAGGGAGAAGGTATATGGAGATGAATGGATATGATATTTTCATGTCTTGGATTTGAGTTAACATTATAGTTATGTGTCTACGTGTTTCTGTTTTTGCTCATATTTACTTCTCTGTACGTATTGTAGATATGCTTGCATATATGCACATAGCCTATGATATGGGATACCTAATATATATATATATATATATCACATATATATATATAAATACACGTATTTTAGTGTGCGTGCAATATTTTATCTATATCTACTTCTGAAATTGACACATGATTGCATGTTCCTGCATAGATGTAAAAGTAATACCAAACCAGCGTTCCTTGCCTTCACGGAAGGTGCAGGGCAGGTCCATGGTCAAGGAGACCATTTCAAACATCAGCGCTTCTCGGTGGATGGACGTCGGGGCGTCTTGGGCTCATCGAGATTACCCAGTTATCTCTTTTAAAACTGCCATTTGGAGGCCTCCCCATTTTCAGACACTAGACTATCTGCTCTTGGAGGGGTTGAACCATCTCACGTTGGTGCTGAATTGTGGTAGAGAGATCCCCGCTAATCCCCATTCTCATCTTTCTTCTTTTGAGTCCACCAGGATCCACCGTTTTGCTGCTTAGATATACTTCTCTGTTGCACTTTGCTGGTAAAAAAATCCTCACACCCAAGTATGCCAGTATGCTCCATGCAAGATACAGTAGATGGACAAAATATTCAAACCCTGCAGCACGCACTATGTTGAACCCCCGCACCCCCAAATCTCAATGTTTCAGCGCGCGTGTTAGCAAAAGCGATGTTAGGGGTTTGATTTTTTCGTCCATTGGGGCTAATGCACTTCAGGTTACAATAACATTGAACTTTGGGGGTGGGGGGGTTGTACCGGATAGAAGGGGTTTGAATATTTCGTCCATCTACGGAAACCAATTAACATTCACCAGATGGCGCAAATGATTGCAGATCTGAGTATCCCATATAAATAAATAAATCGATAAATAAATAAATGAGTATATATATATTGTAATAAGCATTGTTGCTATACATGTTGGCGCCCTGGTGGGCATCCAGCTGCAGCCAACGGACCCCGCACTCTTCAAGGTTCAGATTCGCGGCTACTGGTCGCTCTCTGCGGAAGCTGGGGCGGCAAATCTGGAACGGCAGCCCAACTGGCTGATTGACCAAGACTTATCTTTTATCGTTACGACCCTGTTCCTCCACAAAAGTAGCCACCCTTAATTATTAGAGGCAAGGCAGTGCGTAGGAAGCTCCGGCACAGGATCAGACCTTTCGAGGCATCTCCGCTGAATAGGTCCGGTGCTAGACCCGGGTTTCTGGTCGGTTGGTTCATCAAACGTTGTCATTTGCCCTCTGCGAATCAAACATGGCATTGGACAATTCACCTGTTTGTAGATGACTTTCCTATGAAAACCGCTATACATTTATAACAGATTTCCCAGCTTGCCACGTTTGATGACTCAGATGCTCAGGAAGGCCACCTTCCAGCTCGAAGGGTTGCTCGAAGAGCGCCGTGTAGCTGCACCAACATCAAGATTTGGTTGAGTAAATGGAAGTAAACCATAGCAATCATCCTATTGGAAACCAGATGTTCATCATATTTTAACCCATTTCCATCCATGTCATCGTTCTGCGCTTATGCACATCCAATCTTAGATCGAATTGGCGTTGATTCGGGCATGGTTTCTGCAGGTGATGCGCATACAGTGCTTCTCCGGAGTGATGGCAGCGCTGTTGCCATCGGAGATAGTAGCGATGGACAATCCAACATCCCAGCCTTGGATGAGGGACTAGCATACACCCAGGTTTCTGCAGGCGGTCTTCATACAGTGCTTCTCCGGAGTGATGGCAGCGCTGTTGCCATCGGAGATAGTAGCGATGGACAATG
>Ga0126342_10011128_pt1 | contig 16082 bp, 13 predicted proteins | sample Cyp1metagenome_FD_92528 | JGI IMG/M metagenome (GOLD analysis project Ga0126342, IMG submission 92528) | Coral microbial communities from Lord Howe Island, Old Settlement Bay, Australia - Cyphastrea 1 metagenome | ecosystem: Host-associated > Invertebrates > Cnidaria > Coral ... | reverse complement strand
TCATATCCAATTCATATGCCATTCATATCCAATTCATATGCCATTCATATCCAATTCATATGCCATTCATATCCAATTCGTATGCCATTCATATCCAATTCGTATGCCATTCATATCCAATTCGTATGCCATTTATATCCAATTCATATGCCATTCATATCCAATTCGTATGCCATTCATATCCAATTCATATGCCATAGTATTCCATTAAAACATATTGGGATCCCTATTTGTTGATCGGCTCATCTCAGGTCTTGGACCTCACCCTGCAGCCCTCGAAGCAACGAACGGAACGCCATCTGGACATCCAGTGCCGATCAGCCATGCTGGCAGTGCCGCCGGCACCTTGGACATCAGTTGAAATTGAGTTATACCCGGTGAATGAACATAGTGATGGGTCAAAACATGGTAAACATGGTAAAGTACTGCATTGGATGAACATCAAACTTTACTATTTTAATCTAGGTTTGGGTTCACCAGGCTACTGGGTTTTTGACGAAACCAGCCACATCGACCCTGAAAACGAATCTTCAAGCCCCGATGAATGCCAGGGTCTATGTTAATTTACCGGAGGGCAATATATAACCGTCCTCAAATATGTTTAATAATCAGTTCGAATACTTGAGTCCCAATAATCAGTTTAAAAATAGTTACGAAAATTTAGATGTAATTGAGACTTAATGGGGATATAATGAGATAACTTATGTAACCCACCAAAACTATTTGGGTGTGTCTGAAAAGGGGGCATACCCCCAAATGGCATCAAATGGCTATATCAATAGGGAAAATGATGATGAAAAAATGGATGGAACGGGGTACCAGATTTTTCAGACACATCCGCATAATAGATTGATAGGCATACCCCTGGTAATCAAACATGGCTAGCTGGGAAATCCCTTAGCTAAACGGACCACTGTCACTTTGATGGGAAATGGAGCATTTTCCATTGCCATGTTTGATTAGCGGAGGATATATTCATTGAAAATAATTTCGGCACGGTACGTGTGCTACATGCCGGTCAGGTGTCGCTCCACACGCCTGATGGCCTGGGGAACGTGACGACGCAGCGGATCCTCTTTGGTGTCGAGGTCCTCAGTGGGTTGCTCATGATGTCGGATAATGACACTGTCACTGTATTCTTTGTTGGTGTTTGAAACATCCTTGAAGATCTTTGAACCATTTTGGGCTGATGGTTTCAATTTTTTTCAGCATCTTCTATTTTGAGCCTTTGCACATAGGATTACATGGGAGTATTTCAATTCATTTCTTGGTGGGTTTGAAACTACCGAATTCAACGGATTTTCCCTGGATCATCAGGAAAATCTACACGAAACGAAGGGTTTTATCCCCAAAATTCCCCAAAGATAGGGGGGTCCGAGTCAGCCACGGCGCCAGGCCCTGTCCATGGTGGCGCACGATGCGCTGGTCGTGGCTGATGGGCGACCGCTGCTGTCGCCCATCCAACTGGATGGTAAGTTGGCTACTGGGACGCCATGGGTCTGGTCAAACCAATCAACCGGGCGTTGGGTAGTGAAGCACTCCAGAAAATCTATGAAAATAATGAAAATAGTAGAAAATTTATGCAAAATATCTGAAATAATTCAGATTGATATAGTCATGACGCGTCATGACAATGAAAATACGGGGAAATCGTCAACAACATCGTGAACTTCAGGGCCAAACAGGGGGATGGAAGCAAGACATGCCAATTTTACCATATTTTACCAACAAAAGTAGGATGTCGCCAGCAAGCATGTGGATTTTTGCGAGAAAAGTTGTGTAATGATGAGGACTTGGGGGCGTTCTTTGTGAAGAAACGATGGATTGTAACGTGTAGCTGTCCCCTCAGTTGATCCACCACTCCACAGTTGGATGATCCACTCCGGTTGGATCATGGAGAGCCAACTGTTTGAGAAATGTTGATATGTTGATCAGGAAGAGTCCCTCAACATCGGAAATATAAATACAGTATAATATATATATATATATATTATTATTATTAATTATTATTATTATATTATATTATATATTATATTATATTATATTATGGATTTTTGGAATTTCAGATACAAAGATAGTTTAAGATCAGAAACGGCCGAATTTGGGATGGATGTCACAAATCACTGGTCACAACCACTGCGACAGAGGCGATGTTCTCACCCAACAGTGCTGCTTGGCTGGTGCTAAAGGGTTGACACCATGTGGTCGTTAAGGTTTGCTATTCCAAGCTGCCTAATAGCTTGAAAACCCACCACAATCCACTCAAAAATATCCATATATGATCATATACGACTATGTGGGTGATGATTTTTCTAGTTAAACTGGTGGTTATGCATTGCGGTAGCCAGAAGGTATCATATCAGAAGGGGATGGACACCCGTTGCATGATAGAGGGGGAGGATGTCGCTTCGCCAGTATCATTCTCAGCTCTTCCTTTTTGTGGGATGAACTTGTAGATGCTTGAGTGCTTGAGAGGCTTTCAAGGGGTGAAATTAATTCGGTCGATTTTAACTGTTCAGGGATGGCAGCCCAATGACAACATGGGGACACATCCAGTGCCTTGTGAGCTGGGGTCCCTGGGGCCCCATCATAGGTGGTAAATACCGTCGACAGAATCTGAACTGCTGGATCCCAACAGCCACATTTGGTAGGAAAATCATCACACATATGTGGTTTTCCAAGGTTTTCCAAGCTTGCCTTGCAGAGATGTGGCAGGTTCATGCAAATAGGGTTGGAGGCCTACATACACCTTGACAAGTGGTCCACCTGTGCACACCAATCCTAGGCTGAGAAGTAAGTTAGATATCCCACGGAACTTCATTACCTGGTCATGACTGGGTGCCAAGCTATTCCAAATTAAAGCATACCATAGAATATCTCTCCATATCGTAACTGACTATTAGCATCTGTCATACACGCCCAAATCTACCATACTCTGACATGCATAACACAGGCTCGCTGTGGCCTTGCATCAGGTTTCAGTCAAGTATTGAAAATTACTGCTTAAACTTGAACCTGCCACATCAATAATAGGTTGGATATATTGGACATGTGTCATGTCCTGGGGCCCAACCTGTTTGGTTGGTTGTGTATGGTTGATTCATGTTGTGTCCATATTTGGTTGGTTGTGTATCTACAGATCATGGGAGGTAAAAACACCTTGCTTGGATCACAAACCATGAGCCAGCAGTCACCATCATGTTGGGTTATCTCCTCATGTTTGCAGATTATAGTTGTAGTCGTTTTCCAGTTGAAACCTAAGAATCGTGAATAAATAACACCCATTAAAATCATTTAAAATTCTCATCCAATCCGATTTACGGTGGTTTAAACCATCATAGTAAATCAATAAATCCAGCATAAACCATTCATAACCCACCAAAAAATAACTCTAAAAGTAAAACATAGTAAAACATAGTAAAACATAGTAAAACATCTATGCATAAGCCGCTTCAGCCAGTACAGTAATCCCTCAAAATGGACTCAAAATTAGGTTATGGCCAAAACAAGAATCAATAAGTAACTAATTTATACTAATTTACAACCTATTCAAAACTCCACTTTTTTCCGCCATCCACTTTACAGCCACGTGGCTCATGTCCGAGGCTGTGTCGCGGCCGCCACGCACAGAGCTAGAGCTGGAGGTGTCCTCAGCTCGAGTAACAGCAGGGGCCTGGCAGTTTGAGAGCCCAGGTCGTTGTGGGGATATCCCTGGGTGGGAGCCAATGATGGGATTTTTTAAGGGTTTTACTGGGGATTTTAATGGGACTTCTAAGGGGATTTGAGGAGGCCTTTAAGGGAATTTAAGGAGATATTAAATGGGATTTTGATGGATATGGATGGGATTTTAATGGGATTTCATGGTACTTTTAAGATTTAGTGAAAGTTAATTGGATTTTACTGCGATTGTTAAAGGGATTTCATCGTATTTGAATAAGACTTTAATGCGATTCAACGGGATTTAGTGGGGAGACGTGGAAAACAACCATGGTTTCGCGCTCGGCAAATGATAATCTACACATAGTTGGTTCTGCACATCTATCACCAAATCTAGCTCAGTTGACTGGGCAATGAAGCAATAATAATTGAGGGACCTATTAAGTGATAGCTGATATAATATATGCTATGTTCATCCATGTTCTGAAAAACTACCTTGATTGGGGTGAACTGATGTTGGATTGTTCCATCAACTCATATTGGGGTTTAGCTATCAACGATATGGGGATATAATTGATGAATGACGGATGATTAGCTATGAAATGGGATGACATACTACCCCAATAAATGTGGGGATGCTGACCGAATTTACAGTTAAAACCTGATAGCCATTTACCAAAATGGGATGGGATGGGGGTGTTTTTGGTGGCTCAGGTATTATGATTATGGTTGGCTCACAACACCGAGTTCGATGTATCATGGTATATCGTGGTACAAGTATATCTAAAGACTATAACCCCAACGGGTTTTGGAATTATTTTTGCCAACTTAGATTCAGATGAGTGACTGGGGCACCTACTTGTTCATGGAATGATGCTATGATAAACAAGAGAGGCTTGGGAGATCATGTAGGTTCTATTTGTAAGGTATAATAGTTTATCTTATAATATACATATATATATATTAAGCTGGCACTTTAACATGTGGTGACCATCAAGAATATTATGGGGCCATAAAACATCATAAAGCCAACTTGTCCTAAGCCGTGTAGGACTGATTTACCCCCCAAAAATGGCCGTTTTGATGAGTAAACTAGATAGGAACATGATGACAAATCACAACATCCCAGAATTGGATAAAAGGGAAAATCTACGAGAAGCCAATATATCAAAGAGTAAAAACTGCAGGTGTCCTGCCAATTTCCCTTGAACAAATCCAATGATACTCAAATTATGTGCGCTCACAGACATGTGAAATGATTCAGACATATTCAGACTAATATGTTCAATTATTCTCATGATTCATGATATTTCTTGATTCGTAGTTTTCACCGATTCTGGACACCTTTTTTTGTTTGTTCGCTCACTCGTTTCAACATGGAATTCCTAACTGCCAGGGAATCCATGGGTCGCATTTACATAGCCATACCTTGTCCATAACCTACACCAAATCAAGGTATCAACCAGAAGATTCCTTTAGAGAGGTTTCCTTAAATGGATTTTCCATTATAAACCATCCATTTTGTGGTAGCCCCATTTGCGGAACCCCCCCTTATGTTGTCGATGATTTCCCTTGTTTTGCCTCGCAATCCCCAGGCTGGGATTGCTGATGGACGTGTGCAGCTTTCGCGACCCCGATGCAACGGAAGCACCACAGGCGCGACGGGCAATTTCCTGGAGCTGGCCGGTCCATTGATTAGAAAACGGGCTAGTATCCCAAAAGTATGATATGATTATCCACAAAAAATTAGGGTAGCGTAATGTAGTATACCAGATAGTAGTAAAGCTGTTACGTTGTTCGCAGTATTGTGGCATCCTGGCATAATGCCCAAAAATAATCCATAGATATCCATAGTAAACAATTTAACAGGTGTGATAAATCTTAAACTGGAATTTATTGCTGGGTTCACCCCGGTATACCATTTATTGGTGGAATTTATAGGAACCTCCCGGATGATGGTAGCCCTATTCCAGCCTTCCATGCTACTCTCATAAGAACCCCCAATAGTATGGGAAGCTTATGGGAATAGGGGTACCATCATCCGGGGGGCCCTAAAAATTCCATGGAAAAATGCCCAATATCTTGCAAAGTTGTGAGAAAACAGGTTGCCTACTCGGGGTTTTTGACCTATCTGGAATGCTCAAGACATGCGTGCTTGAACCTGCCTACCTTCGAGATTGGTGCCGTAGCTACCGCCTGCGCATCTACCGTGCACCTGAATATTTGATGTCAATACATAAAATATGTTCACTGATATACAGTGTGTATCTATGTATAATATATATATATATATACAGATTATAAACATATTGGGCATGTTTTTTGGTAATCATTGGCTGCACACCAGTCTTGGAGAAAATATTTTAAAAAAAAACGGTACCAGCTGAAAACCCAGCCGGGTGGTGGATTCCTCGATGTCGTTGTTAAGCAATCGCAAGATTTGTGACCCAATGGGGATGGTTTAATAGAACCCATTTATGCTGATTCTGGGGATAGTTTATTATTGGGTTTACCTCATTAAACATTGTACAAGTGTAAAACAAAAAAAACTACACAAAGCAAGTACCAAAGATGGATTGACATGACATTTGCTGCATGGTCAATGTTGAATTTCAACATGTTTCCATTTCAAGGCCGAGGCTGCGCAAGTCGAGCCAGTAGAGGAGCAGCTGAGGTGCACCTCTTCCAATGGAACTTGAGATCACTGAAGTTATCATCAATGAATCGAAACACATGCTATGCCATCAACCAATGGAATGGAGGGTATCGGTACAGTAATTCATTGAGAACCTCATTTTTTGGAGGGCAAGAATTGGATGTTTTGAAGTATGGAACGGGTATCTTGAATAGACCCAACTAGGGGAACTTGGTGTCTTGAATACCCTATGCGGCAAATCAACAGCAAATCTGTGGGTATTAATGGTGACCCGTGGAAAGATAGCCATTGCCTGATTTGGCTTGCCACGAGGTCGAGGATTCTGATGACATGACCTGATTCTGATGGGGTACATTGACAAACTTGAACACTTGGAAACAACATGTTTGTTGCTCTTCCATGTTTTGCCATATCATCTCTCCTCACACAATGATTCTCAATCTGTTTGGGCATTGAAGATCATTGAAACAATTTTATCATAGTTTATCATGAATATGCCCCAGATAATTCCCCAGATAATTCCCCAGATACCAATCATTATCCAATTGGAGCACATCAACTCCTGAAGTTCGCCAGGGAGCCCGAAGATTCGGAGCCCAGCTCAGAGCGGATGCCTCTTGGTCGGAGGGCAAAAGCGTTCCAGGTCACCCAAAAAAACGTGCGCAATACGCTGAGTTGGTGATAAACGAACGATTTTGGTGGATGAGTATGTAAAATTATGTAAATGTATGTAAATGTTATTATATGCGTATACAGTATAAATGTATGTGCATATCTAGCACTGCCAAAAGGTTTTCATATGTCCAATATATGCAGAAACTATTTGCCAACTTCACATGTCGCATCCATTCTATATTTCTATATCTTGTCAAATGTTTGACCCTTTCCATTCCAGGGTTCTAGTTCGAGTTGCAGCAATATACCATGTTTGGATGTAATGTGTAAATGATGTAGTGTATCCTGGAAACCTACATATGATATTGCATGAATATACATTAAAGTAGTTACATGCATACATTTTCATCCTGAAGTAGATATAATATGACATGTTCAAAGATGTTCCCATCTTAGTGGAGATCTTTTGAAATATCCATATTCTATCTACTCCAAGATGACTATCAGTCTATATATATATTACAGATATACAGATATATGTATGTATGTGTATATATATATAGTATATCGATGTAGCTATCCATACATTTAAAGATATGCCACAGCCACAAGGCTTCTGGAATTGCGGCCAGAGGAACCTGGCGCGTTGCCATTGGCATGCGCAAAGGGCCCCAGGAGCTGTGAGTTTGGAAGAGTTAAGACAGTTCAGGATCGCCCAACAATTGGGGAATGAACTCGGATTTTCATGAGCAAAAGTGGGGATTGAATGAGTTGATTGGCTGAAATCGGATGGTGCAACCGTGCAAGCAATGAAAAGACAGAATGACACGAATAAGACTGGGGATAGAATGAAAAAAGATACGGGTGACGTTTGATGATGCCCCTGTGTGTTCTCAACAAGTCAACAGAGCGAAGTCGATAGCGATAAATCCTCCATCCGAGAATAGCAGCCCTACCCAGATCTCGGACGACACCCTGCCGTTGCGCTGGCGCGGTGCTCGTGCGGAGGCCCAGTTTACTTCACCACCTCCCTTTGGTGATGGCGCAAAAAATGACTGACCCTGTGAAAACAATATTATATCATAGTATACAAATACATAGTATACAATGGTTGCAATGGCCCAGTTTAATATGTGTCTACTCTATTAGATTCTTACCCAACTGGGATACGAATGGAGGGGCCGGATTCCCATGCCCAGGTCACATTGCTAACCACCAAAGTGATAGTTCTATTGGCACAGCATTACTGGTGGAACCCCGGTTGTTTGTGGTCTGAGGCCTTAAAGTTCAACTTGTAAGGGGAAATATCCCCAAATGGCGCCACTGGTCAGACTGGTCACTAGTGAATCTTCTTGGTTGCATCAAAAGATCATGCTACTCGCCAACACCTGTGACTGAATTCAGTTGATTTGAAAGTGTTCCCTCGGTGAGTAGCTTGACTTCTGTTTTTTCCCCAGTAAATGCGGAAAATATATGTGGAAATTCACTATATCACCAGCCTGTTACTAACCAGCTGAAAAAGTTCAGTTTCTTGAAAGGTATCGTAGCTTGGCCATGAAAGTTTGCCACTTCGGTGGCCAGGACCAGCTCAGCTCATTGTGCAGCAGCACCTTGTTTGCACCCAGCCACCTGGAAATGTCCTGCGGGCTGCAGGATTTTCATGCGTTCCCCCATTTTCATGGAGTATTTCATGGTCCATGGTTCATATAAGAAAAGCTATGCATTTAACCATCATTTACCAGAAATTGACCAGACATTTACAGTAATTACCATCATTTGCCCGGATTTGCCCTACTTTTTTCGGCACATTTGATCATTTGGAGGTATACTCAGCCCATCCCTGGAAAGTCGCAGGAACACCTCCTGGGATCAGCTGAACCTTGGGGAGGCGACCACAGGGATGGCGACATGGGACGGTATGGATGACGGCTTAAGCCCACCATGATCCTGTCCAAAAAATGGCGGGCTTGGTTAACTGGATTTAACATGATTTAACTGGCAACATTTGCCCACATCTTTCATGATATGAATGAATCCTTTTTCTGGTGTAACAGGTTCATTGATGATTTCTGAGGTTATCCGAAATGGAAACCCAGATGAACATCCAGAAAATGATCGCCGCAGTATCCCATGACTCGTTTACCAATGCAACCAAAAATGCCAGGTGAACGTACGCCAGCTGGAACAGCAGCATTTGTAGTTGTTAAACCATCTAGAATCCGAAATATATAGATATAATTACACATGTACATATATATATATATATGCATATATATATATAGCTTGCTCATCCAATGCCGCGCCTAAACTTTAAACTTGTTTTTCTTGGGTCCGCGTGCGCGCCCCTAAGTACCCCAAAGTAAGCTTGTTGTGGCGTGCGCGCGCGGACCCAATGAAAACAAGTTCAATTTTTTTTCTGCGAGATCACCCACAGAGTAAGATATCATATTATAATATATATATATATATAATTATATATAAATATGTAACTGTTCGGAAGTTCGATATTTGATTGATATTTTCTATAAAAGTTATGTAGATATGTGAACGCATCTCTGAAATTCTTTGAATACATATATCTGTGAATTGTGTGACTCGGATTTTCCATTGCCACGTTGGATAACTTTCGAAACCCGTAGGCAGTGCAGCTGCCACCAGAGGAGCGATGATTGGTGCTGGGAGTTACGTTGGATTTCACCAACATGGTAATATCATTGAAAAATGAGAATATAATGAGAATACAATTGAATACAATGAGAATATAATGAGAATAAAACGATTTATATCAAATTCACCTTAATCAAATTTTAAAAAATATCCTCAATTGTATCGTGATTTAGGCCGTCCATCGTCTGATGGATTAACCCCCCAAAAAGCTTGGTACTTGTATGGTACTTGTACACATATATAGATGATCAATTCTCCAATATGCATGGCTTAGTACTGAAAACTCAAAATACAGTAACTATATTCTTAGTACTAGTGGTTCGTACAGTTTCTACAAGTACTAATGTGCAAGTACCAACCATTTGTTGCAGATTAATGCAGTTTAATGTTTAAAATGATCCATTGTGTGGGTCCGTTGGTATTTCACGGTGGAAAAATACCCAATTCCCATTTGGCGACTCGGTTTCCAACCAGGAGTTCCACAGTGTGTATGTGATCCGTTTGGATGGTCCTGCTCGCATCGCTGATGTCTATGTCACTGGGATCACTGGGATGGCATGTTGAAGCTGGCTGAAAATGTCCAGGGGCAATGGAAATCCTCATTTGTAGGTTTTGTAGATTCCCCCGCGGCAAATGGTTATATAGATTTAGATCTGCAGAATCCACTAATTACGTGTATAAATGTATGTATATATATATATAATCATATCAGTGCCGAGGGAAGCCATTTGTTTTCCATATCTATGTCTATTTGCTCGAGGGTATGTTAATATTGGTTCAATGTGAATTCTCTGAAGTGGCCGTTACCCCAGGTCTTTCCCAACACCATGGCGCATACGGCACGGAACACCTAGCGGCAGTGACGAGGGGGAGCTGCCTGGTGTGAGGGTGATGGATTCGTTTTCTCCCCGGTTTCACGTGGACATCGAACCCGTTGGATGTTTAGGTTCTGTCTGGAGATTGGAATTACAAGGTGTGTATATATATATATATCATTCACACCTATAAAACTATAATTTATGATTTATATGTCATGTATAAATTATATACTGGAATTATACAGTATATACTATAAACACTTACAAGTCCTCATTCCTCGCCTTTGAACTCAGATCGTGAGTTCCTCTTCTTTGTATCATTTTGCATACTTCAACCCCTCTGACCTGGCTGCTAGTTACAACGAATTGGGAGAATGGGTTCATCTTCCATCTCACCTGACTGCCTATTTGCAGTATTACTTAGCCACCTGAAGACAGCTGGACTTTGGTTTCAAACAGGTGTAATGATTCCAAATATATTGTGTATAATATTAATATTTTCTCATTACGTTCTTTCTTCCAGAAAAAGCACACTGTATGAGTGTGCATGAGTTTCATTCCAACTTGGAAAATTCACTAGATAAACGCATGTGAAAGCAATCCGCAGTGCCACCCGAGTACATGGGTTTGTCTGGACATGGGGCACCCAAAAATCCGTTGATTTATCATCATCTTACCCATTAAAATTGCCATTTTATGGTAGTATACCACATTTCAGGTACATCCAAATAGTTTTGGTGAGTGACAATACATACATACATATATATATATACTATATATACATACATACATTACATTACATTACATTACATTACATTGCATACATACATACATACCATTACATTACATTGCGTTGCATTGCATTACATTACATTACACTACACTACATTACATTACATTACATACATATATATATATATTATATATATGTATAGTATCCCTTTATAACCCATTTAATCCCTATTAAATCCCATAAAATGCTATACTATACCACGATCTAGCCTTCTCAGGCCAGAGCGAAGCGTTTGCACCCATCCATTGACTATGAGGTGCTTCTCCCGGCACAGAAAGTGGTCAAAAATGATTGGTACTTCACTAAGAGCCACATCTGTTCCCAGTTTCAGAGCTTCTTGAATTCTATCCAGTGCTCATATTGCCGCGCCACTTTGCCTACGATTGCAATGGCCAATGCTCAAGAGGAATTATTGTTTTGTCATTCGGGCCATCAGATCATGAAACTTGTGTGTTTCATTTTTTTGTCGATCTTCAATATCTCTGAATAGTCAGAACCTCACGGGTAGCGTTGTTGTTTTTCCGCCGTTTTGGAAATGGATCCTTCATTGGAGTCCCTGAGTTGCCGAGGGTTCAAAAGAGTTCCATCCTTTTTAAACGCATGCTTATGCATTCCCATTTGTAGTTATTACCACTTTCAACCCATAATGTTCGGGATATTTGTGTAGATCATTTGGGTGATATCCACATCAATGCATGCGACCTCATGAGAAATGATCCTTGGGTTCAGCCAGATGGCTGCGGCTCCGAATGATTTGCCCGAAAAATTGGATGGTTTAAAGTGGTTCCATATGCAACACGCTTATACACGGTTTGTATAATACTAAACATGAATTTATAAAATGATACATGTTTGACATAATGTTGAACAAAAATTGAGAAGACTTCAGAGTCTCAGAGAAAACCATATGGTTTATGGTTGTATTATCTTATATGATGTTATTTTATGTCATATTATTATCATATTATGTTATATTTCATGGTGTTATCTTTGTTCCCACCTTCCCATTTTCGCCAGGTGGATTCCTGGGACGATGCATCCGGCGACTTCGTGCCGGTGCTGGGAGAGGAGGCTCAAGGATTCGAGCGCCTTGGCAGCCGGGAGGATGATAAGTGATAGATAAATGATAAATCATAATGATGATATATAAATATATATAATACTAATAGTATATACTCAGTAGTAAGAACAAAAAATATAATAATGAAAATGATAATAATAACAATAATAATGATAATGACAATAATAATAATAATGATAATATATATATATATATACACATAAGAGTGAGAATAATGATAGTGGTAGAAATATGGTCATATAATGGTATAATTTGTAAGGAATCAGATAGGATAGGCCAATGTTGCCTTGTGGCCCACGGCCTTGGCCCACGGAGATTTGGGGTATTTGACACACAAAGATGTGATTTTTCAAGGCAAACCAACAAAATAGTGGGCTTGTGAACCTGCACAAATTGGAATTTAGACTGCAAGAATCGTTATAAAATGTTATAAGTTATAAATATGTATAAATATGTATTATGTATGCATATATAAATAAAAGATTAAAAGTACTAGGAATCTGTATTTACGTAGTACTTTTAATGGTAATTTGCAACTCCCCCGGTCTCCCCTTTCTGCTCAAGGTGTGGTGACGCCATGCTGGAGCGCATGGCACAGTCCTCGCATTTGCTGCGCTTGAAGTTGAGGCGGGTGTGATGATCTGAGATTACCTATCCAGTGGTTACGAGGAGCGAGCTAAGGAGCTATGGGTATCCATATATATGTATACATATATGTATACATATATGTATACATATATGTATCCGATCCAATTTTTTGTTATGACGTGGCCAAGGACAAGGAGCTATGAGAGCACATGATAGATGAAAAGTTCATAACATGTTATAGATAGATATCAGATGATATAATTGTGTATTATATATATATACACGGGATGGGCTGATGATGAAAAAATGCATTTTTCAGGCTCGATTTTTAAAAAACAGACTGAAGAGTATGCATCTCTCCTACCCTCCAGCTATACACAATAATTTGAAACCTGCCGCTGGTCTCCAGGCGGGAAGTTGCAGGTGAGAAGAACGCTATGCCCTGCAATCTCTTGATGGAACTGGAGGTCCCCATGCCGCTTTCTTGTGGTTTGCTGGGATGGGATGCAGCTGGGTGCAGTTCTTGCGGGTTGGTGGCTTCAAGTATGGCAGTATGGCTTTTAGATTTCAGCCATATTTACAGTATATGTATATAGAATAATCCAAATTGACTGAAGGTTTAGAGTTTAGGGTTAAAACCAGCCAGCAGATTTGTTCCCGATGTTAAAATTTTGGGTTGCAACTAGCCCCCTTAGGATTACAATATGGACTTCAAACATAGATGATACGTAGTGTCCATCTATGTCTCTATTAACTCTATTACTATCATCAATTTTATAGTACATGTTTTTGGTGCCGGGCATCTGAGAGGCTCGCCACTGTTGTCATTTTTTGCATCATACTATCAACATAACATTGGATGGGGGGTGGGGCCGGGTGGGGTGGGGTGGGGTGGGATAATAGCGTCATTGGCACGTCCACACATACGTGATGCTACAGAACTGTACGCTCTCTTGAACTTCATTCATATGCTACGCTACTGTAGGTTCTCTTGCACTTCCACACTTACGCCAATCTACGTTACTGTAGGTTCTCTTGCACTTCCACGCATACGCCATGCTATGCTACTCTAGGTTCTCTTACACTTCCACACACATACGTCATTCTACGCTACTGTAGGTTCTCTTGCGCTTCCACACATACGTCATGCTACGCTACTGTGGGTTCTCTTGCACTTCCACACTACACACATATGTCATGCTACGCTACTTCTTAGGTTTTCTTGCGCTTCCTCACATACGTCATTCTACGCTACAGTAGGTTCTCTTGCACCTCCACACACATGTCATGCTACGCTGCTGTAGGTTCTCTTGCACTTCCACACATATCTCATGCTACGCTACTTCTTAGGTTCTCTTGCACTTCCACACATACGTCATTCTACGCTATTGTAGTTTCTCTTGCACTTCCACACATGTGTCATGCTACGCTTGAAAAAAGCGCTCCCATCTGCTGCCACCTCCAGGATGATCAAGAAGATGGAACTGATGATGATGATGATGGTGATGATGATGGTGATGGCCATGGTGATGTTGATGACTATTATGATGATGGTTAAGAAGATGATGTTATTGTTGATGTTGTTGTTGTTGCTGATGATGATGTTCGTGACCATGTTGCTGATTAAACTAAAGTTTCGTTTTTGAGCGTTTTCACTTCCCCCCTATAAAATGATTGAAAAGTGACGACAGTCGCGGGCCTCTGAGATGCCCGGCACCATGTTTTACATTAGTAGTAATTCATGATACATTATTATTACTATGCTTGATAACAGTATGACTATCACTATCATCACTTTGATAATCACAATGTACTATGTCTCTATTTATTTAAAAAAAAAAACACACACACATCATGTTGTTTTGGGCATTTCTAAAACGGTCACCCAGGATCACAAAGGGTCACCATCAGACGCGTCGCGTCGTCGTCTGGGAGGCGATGTGTTCAAAGGCTCCGGAACTCTCCGTGGTACTGGCCTCAGCTGGATCCCCATGAAATTGGTTGAAAGATGTTTCGATGTAATTTATATATGGTGTATATATGGTTGATATATGTTTTTATATATGGTATTTATATATGAATTATATAGGGTTTATATATGGTTTATACATTTTCTATATAGTTTATATGATATGGTTTTGATGGCCTCTATGATTGATGTACGTGGTTTTTTAATGATATGTAAATATATTTACAGTTTTGATATGATATGATATGATATATATATATATATAATTACATAAATTATTATTTTTATTGCTATAAGAGGGCATGTTTTAGGATATAGCATCCCCCAACTGACATGGACCCTGAAAAAAAACATGTTGAAAGGAGGGTGAAGTCTTCGCATTTGTTGGGATGAATTTATGGAACCAGGGTTGCACTTCACTCGTGTATTTGATCTTATCGCTCTGCGTATATACTATTTATATATATTATGTATATATATATATGTACATACTGAACCCGTCCATGCATTCCTGAGTTTCATTGTTGAGTTAGGTCCATTGTTATCTGCGTTAGGTCCATTGTTTTCCGCGGTGATTAATCCGATCAGAGTTGAATTTGTTGTCAGGAGCGAACCACCAACCAGGGAGAGATGAATTGTTGTGCACCTAGAATTCAGCAACAAACCCAAACAACTGTCAATCAGAGAATAATTTTCCAGGGAATTTCCAAGCATTGTTGACAGGTTCCACTCGAAATTTCAGGGGTGGGGAGTGGGCCACCGTTTTCCCCAAGATCCCACGGGTTTCACCTCAACAAACTCGACCTTAGACCGTGAGCACACCACGACTCACGTGGTCTGTGGTGACCCCAGTAATCACTGGGTGGGAAGGGTTTCAGTCTTCGGCAGGTACCAAGAAGTCAGGGCGAAAACACCATTTTTTGTGATCTAGGATATTTGGGGGATATTCCAATTCAGGTTTTTGGCGGGTCCGGTTTTTTTTAGTGAGGGGGAAGTGACATTACGGTTTCAGTAAAATAACCCTGGCAAACCTGGGAGGTCTTTTGAATTGGAGACGAACCGGTTCAAGACGTTTTATACAGTAAATGTTTACATGTACGTGTATGTGTCAGTAAAATCACCCTGAAGTAGATATAATATGTTTTCAAAGTGAGTCGCATTTAAATGTTCATGATGTTTTGTGGATAACTTGTGAAATGTCCATATTCTAACTATTCCAGTATGACTATATATATATA
>Ga0126342_10011127_pt1 | contig 16082 bp, 14 predicted proteins | sample Cyp1metagenome_FD_92528 | JGI IMG/M metagenome (GOLD analysis project Ga0126342, IMG submission 92528) | Coral microbial communities from Lord Howe Island, Old Settlement Bay, Australia - Cyphastrea 1 metagenome | ecosystem: Host-associated > Invertebrates > Cnidaria > Coral ... | reverse complement strand
TATAATATAATATAATATATAATATAATATAATATAATATATAATATGAGATATAATATGATATATAATATGATATATAATATAATGTATCATATGATATATAATATGATATATAACATGATATATAATATGATATATAATATAATATGACATGGCATGATATGATATGATATGATGCAATGGAATCATATGATATGATGTGATATAATATAATATGATATTATATAATTCAACATCATATAAAATGACATGACATGACATGACATGATATGATATGATATGATGTGATATGGTATGATACACAGGTATCATATTATATGATATAATATAAACTAATATAATATAATATAATATAACATGACATGACATGATATGATGTGATATGATATGATATGATACAACGGTATCATATGATATGATATGATATAACATGACATGACATGAAATGATGTGATATGATATGATGTGATACGATATGATATGATGCAATGGTATCATATGATATGATATAGTATAACATGACATGACATGATATGATATGATACAATGGTATCATATAATACGATATCATATAATATTATAAAATATAATTTAATACAATACAGTATTGTAAAATATAATGTGCTATTAATAAACGTTTCTCGAACATCCTCAGGTTTCCCCATATGGTTTACCTGTCACCAGTCACCAGGTGCTGAACTTTGGCTTCAAGGCGATAGCCATGGAGATTGATGGAGATTGAGATTGGTGTACCCTCTGGTTATTTAACATAGCCATGGGAAATGGCCCATTTATAGAAATTTACCTATTAAAGAGTGATTTTCCATGGCAAACTGTTAAATAACCAGATGATAATCATCAATATTGGGATTATTGAGGATGATTGGTAATGTGTATTGTTGATGTATTGAAGTAGCTAGAATGTCGTTTTTTGAATTTGGGCTGTTCATTCTGTTCAAACATTTTTTTTGATTCTTAGAGGTTGTTTGACACCAGATTCGATCTACTTCAGGATGTTGTCATCCAAATTAAGGGTACCGAATCAGCAAAAGAACAAGGGTATTTGTCACCGATATGCAACATCAACCAGCAAAAGTGTAAAACATGTTTCACTCGTGTGTGCCAAAAACCTCCGGCAATATTCCACATCGCTTGGTCGAAAATTCCCATGGTGTTTAGATCATGTTCTCATCAAAACCCCCTATTTACAATGGATTTTCTACCATGATGTTCCTGTCCGTTCGCCTTTCGTAAAATTTCGTTCGGGGATCCCAAACGGCCAGTTGATGATGGCATATGCTTTACATAAGGACATAAAGATCCCAAATAGTATGAGTATGTCCATTATGGTACTAGACATACCCTCTGGTAATTTGTTACATAACTATGGAAAGATCCACCATTTTTAGAGTGAATTTTCCCATGAAACATGGTGGATCTTTCCATAGTTATGTTAAATTACCAGAGGGTACAGTGTTTCATAGTTGCCATAAGTGAGTTTCCAAATGGGGATTTCGCAACCAATCTTTAGACCATTGCCTGGACTTCCACAAGGATCAGCTGCTATGTCTGGCATTGCTCCCCATGGAAAATGCATGGGAAAACCATGGAACATCTGCTGGCAGTTTTTTCACACAAAGTCTAAAAAGAATTACTGTAAAACGACCAGAAACTAAAAAGTTATAACACTGACTCTAAAATCATGGAACATCTGCTAATTTCTATTCCCAAACTTGTGGTGTTTCAGGCTGTGGTCGACCTTCTTGACAGTGCCGGCAAAAGGACGGGCTATGAAATCCCAGCGAAACACACACGAAACGTATACCCCAACTTCGGGGGGTTAGAATCCATGGCTTATTCCAGTTATTCCCAATAATCTGTACATGTATGTACATGTAACATCATGTCACACGTAGTGTTTGTTAAAAAAATATATAGCAATATTATATATTCCCATTGCCTATAGATAGATATAGCTAGCAATACCCAGCTATTCTTCATTTTCCACGTCCCCATCTTTGGATCCTGCCCTGGTTTGGATCGTAGGAGCAGCAGCATCTTAGTGAAGCATCTGGATGCCTTGCAACTTCACAAGCTCGGTGGGAAACCCCGAAGGGGGACGAATGATGGGTATGGGTGACAAATTTTCGCGAGGCCACAGTGCACCAATTTTCGCGGCAAAGTTAAGACTCATGGATGTCCGCAGCAGTTCTTCAGGGGCACCCCTCTTTACCCCTCTTTCTGCGCCGTTCAACACTGAAGAACGGACTTTGGGCTGAAGCTCCCCACTTTGCAGCCGAAAGGATACATGCACATCTTCGAGTTGATTTGAGTCATGTCAGCAAATTTGTAATACTGTAGACTTCACAAAAAAACATGGTGAAAGACCTATTAGGATGTTTCGTTTGTGAAGGGTAGGTAGCTGGCTTTGACATGTTCAGCATTTTCATCTTTTCTGACTGGCATACACACAACAACAACATATCCCAGATTTTATGTGGTACACCCAATACTGAGCTTCCAATTCGGGATGGCTCTTTACCACATCTATAGAGCTGAATATTTCATGATCTTTCCGGCCAACAAACTGGGATGATTAGATGATTTCATATTTAGTACATCTATAACTGAATATTGCATGATACAAAAAATCCGGGGGATGATCCAGTATTTATTACAAGTGGCTTGCCACAGCAATCCTTTCCTCAAAAGAATCTCTTGATATCTCGGTCACCATGATTTCTGTCGACCAGGTGATGTGGGAATTCTGAGCCTTCCAGCGTCGGAGCCCAAGGTGAAAACCATGGTTTAACCATGGCTAGAGATCAGAATGGGGTTTGAAGAGCAGCATTGAAAGACCTCCAATCTTTATGACCTCTCAGTTTGTGTTCCTCAGTAAAGGTGGGTAAGACTTCCATCCCCAATTCTTGCTGGATACTGTAAAGCTTCATTCTGTGCCAACACCAAAAAATGTTGCTTGAACTTGAAGTCGACTTTTTCCTGGTTCCATATACAGTATATTACAGTGTGTGTATATATATATATATACAGTATATATATACATACACTACACTACACTACATTACACTACATTACATTACATTACATTACATTACATTGCATTGCATTGCATTGCATTGCATTACATTACATACATACATACCATATATATATATTTCTATTAAGTTTCATTTTTTTCTTGGAAACTCCTCCATTTTTCATGGATCATCCGAGGCTCGCCGTGTCGCCGGCGCTGCAGCAGTCAGCACAACGCTTCAGGGAGAGTCCCGTGGCCCTGGGAAGGTCGGCATGGATCAAACCTGTGGAAAATCATCGGAAAACCATCGGAAAATCATAGGAAAACCATAGGAAAACCATAGGAAAATGGTGATTTTTCATGAGGGTTTATGGAAATTTAATGGAATTTAATGGGATCTACCCGGCCTGGTAAACTAACATAACTATTAACGGGAAAATCCACTTTTTCGACTGGGCCATTTTCAATAGCTGTGTGAATGTTTACCAGATGGAAAAATCGGGGAAGATCTATGGAAATCCTTGGGGGAATCACATTTTAATATTTTTAATCCACACATTTTTGGGTTATTTTTGTGTTATTTTTAAGTGATGTGATTCAAATCTGATATCGTAGATTGTGAATGTGGGATAATTTGCCAACAATGTTTATAAATATGATAGGGGATATCTGGATCCAGTTTGGGTAATATCTGACATATTTTTGGAGACTGCTTAAGTTATGAATAGGAACGGTTGCATAGATGGACCAAGAAGTTCTCCTGAGATGAAAACCATGAGAATTGCTGATTCCATCTGGTACTTGTGTAGAGTATGAGGCGAAAGGCCAAAGTTTTTGCAGATTGGGATTTCAACACAGATTTTGTTGAAGATATTGAGATTTCACCAATCTAGGATGCAGCTGGCCATTTGCCTTTGACAAGTCGCCGACAAGGGTTGCGCCGTGCGAACAAGGTAGTCACTCCCTCAGACGCGAAATGGCAGAAACGGCAGAAATGGATAGAAACCAGGTTTTCAAATTGTGACTTTCCGGCCATTTTAAGTTGGCTTAACATCCTACATGTATGCTCCATATTTGTTGGTAACATTCCCATGATTCTGGCCAGAGAGTATCCACCATCAGCTGTTTCAACAGATTCGCTCGGCATCCAGCGTGCCAGTTTGCCTTACCTGGCCGTATACCTCAACACCCACGACGTTGCCCAGAAGGAACCATTGGGGTTGCCCGAAAAATACGGAAACCCCAAAGAATCCGCGGGTGAATCACCATTTTTTCCTGATAAAATGTTTTTGTTTTTTGGATATTATATATATATATTGCATCAATCACACTCAGATTGCATTAGCTGGTGGGTTAAGAGAGGTCTCAAAGGTGGCCTTCTGGTCACATGTTTGAGTTTCTTTGTGTTCAAAATGGTGAGTCGAATATGACAAACTGTAAAATGTCACAAGAATCTGGTGCTTCCCTTTCTGTTCGAGAGCCACTCATTCCAACGTTGGTTGTGTTGCAACATGTCGCTTCGCAGATTCACATCTTGGTCTAGCAGTCTGGCTCAGAGATCCGCAGTCTGGCCAGTCGAGCCAGTACATCCACCCTTATTCTAACAGGTTGATGGTATTCCGTGAAGAAAAACTCTAGAAATTTGCCCTGACAAAAATAAATCTCCAAAGATTGGAGTCACAGCCATGCAATTCTTCTAGAGACCTCTATTGGAACTGCAACTGAAAATGAGGTAGACCACCAAAATGGCTATTTCAGTAGGGAGATGATGATAAATCCTCGGATTCTGGGAGTGTCTATTTTCAGACAAACCCATGTGAGTATATGAAATAGCTCATGTATACTTGGACCATCCCCTATTTCAGCGTTTTTTTTTTCATCCAACAAATTGACACTGGTGTCGCCACTTGTTTTGACGACTGGGGATTGAACCAACGAACGAAGATGTAAATGATTTAGCCAACATATAATTTGGGATCAAACCCCAAAATCAAGGAGTAGAGAACAATCATCCGGATTTCACCAGCAACAATGAGGACATAAACCCCCCCAAAAATAGTGATTTCACCATTCAAATTGGTAGATTTCACCAGCAAAACATGGTGATTGGTCCATAAACAATGGGGGATTTCACCCAGCCATCCATTCCACAGGGCCGTTTTAGCCGCTCCCTCGGTGCCGCCATGCCTTGTGATGCGGAGAGCTGTGGCGGTGGCGGTGCTGACGGCATCGGCGCTGGCGATGGGATTGAGTGTCCTGGCCAAGAGTTGAAGACACTGTGGATGGGCCAGCGAAATCCGAAAAAAACCACCAACCGGATGGTTGAAACCCTATATGGGTGTGTCTGAAAATGTTGTGTACCCCTAAACCCACTAACCCACCGGTTTTGCTGATCATTATCCCTATTAAATGGCTATTTCATTGGGAATATACCCTATTTTCAGACAAACCCATATATAAATAAAAATGGGATAAACCACTTAACACAGTAGTGTAAAGTAAGTTGGTGAAACAACAGCGGAACTGGCATGAGCGAGAAGATCCCTGATAAAGACAGTTGGCACTGTTGGGAATATGTTGGTATAAGTATGCAGAAACGGGAACAAGGCATGACCACGCACCATAGATCTGGGTTCTTTCAGACAGCCGCGTGGCTGGATGGATCTCTTGATGGGGTCCGGAAACTTTAGATTATGACTCAAATGGTAACACCCAATCTGAAATACCATGAAATACCTAACATAGACCCCTATGTTAACGTATTGATTGGGTATAAAAGACCCCCTACCTATGAGAACAGCCCTTGGTGAAAATTGTTGCATTTTTTAACCAGTGAGACCTTCAAAAAATGCTGATGATTTCTGGAAATACATCCAATTGTAAGTGTTGTTGCTGCTGCTGCTGCTGCTGTTTTTGTTGTTGTTGTTGTTGTTGTTGTTGTTGTCGTCGTCGTTGTTCCAATTTTGGTCATTTTTCTAGTGAATTTATCATCAAAATGTTCACATGGCATCCCAAGGCATGCTGTGGCAGTCACATCAACGTCATCAACCTTCAGAGGCGTGGAACATGATGGGGAATTTGACTATAGTATATATTATATAATATTATATATACATATAAGATTTATATAAGCGTTGATCAAACAGTTACTTTACGTGTAATATTAACGGATATCAGTGGATATTCATGATATATTGTTGATCATTTGTATTGCTAATCTTGAAGGCACATCAGCAGTGAATGTGTCTTGTTATTGTTTATTGCAACATGTATCCACGTGTAATGTGTTGCAATTTCAGCTCGTGCCATTTGGATCCAGTTAAGCAGAAATGGAATCAAAAATTTCACAGTGATGAAACCTCTGTACGACCCATTCTGTAACGGAATGAAGCGCATATGATGAAGCTATGATTCGAATTGCGGTTTTTGTGGGTAGTTACGGCGAGTTTTCCTGACGGATCTACTCGAGTGCAGGCAGACGTCGCCAGAATTTTCCATATGGAAATCAGTGGAATCTACCACCAGGATTTATGTGTCCTATCAAGAATCAATACCCCCTGGTAAATTAAGAGTTTGACCCTGAAAATCACCCATTTTTACTGGTTTCACTAGTCTTCCAACCCCGACAACTGCCAGGGTCGAACTGTTAATTTATCATGGGTGGAATCTAGAAGACTGATGGCTGAGACACGACTGAGAAAGTCACGGTTGGTGTTGACTTAAAAAACATGACTTTTCCATTGGTCTTTGGGATTGATGATCTGCAACTGGATCAATTGACGACTATTTTTTGCAGATTGGAACTGACAATGTGCAGCCTAGACATTAGAGAAATGAGTCGTGTAGAGAGGGAGACGTAACGTTAACACAGCTGCAACCTGAAGTTTAGTGAACACATGTACTTGCTGATTGCAGGATGCAGACCATAGCTAAAGATGTTCACAGAAATTCAGCTGTAGTTATATAGCATTAAAATGTGTTAAAAAAGTTTTCCCCAGGATTCCAGATGGGCTTGGTGTTTTTAAACCCCCAAAGATCCCAAAACAGAAGACCTTACTGGTTGGGTGCCCCAAGGCAGCGATAGCGGTCCTCGAGATGGAGACGACTTCAGCGAAAACTGCAGAGGTGCGGCAGCACAGCTGTGGTTCAATACCCTCTGGTAAACTAACATAGCTATTGAAAATGGCCATTTATAGTGAGTTTTCCCATTAAAAATGGTGATTTTCCATAGCTATGTTAGTTTACCAGAGGGTAATTACTTCAATCTCAAATTTGGGATTGAACCAGATTTCACCGAGCAGATTTTGTTTGATGCATGTGGTATGTATATATATATATAGAACCATTAATTCACATTGATTGCTTGTGATCATTGGGCTGTATCCTGGTACTGTGGGTAAAACAATGCCATAAAACCATCCCCCAGTCATCATCGTTCCCATCTTTGGGTGTTTTTTCATGGCATTTTTTTACCCACATTATAACCAATGTCATAACCAATATCATACCATTTACCCTGAGATTCCACGCCCATCAAACTTTATAAAGATAAATTCAGATAAATGATATTTCCTGTATTATTATAGATTATGACATGATATATTATGATATGATATTAAGATATAAGAGATTCCAGCCATCCAATGGTTGTATAGAACCCCTGTTGGAGGCTGTGGCAGACCTGGCCCATGGCGGTTCCGCCAATCGATCGAGCGCCGATGGAACAACGGAGCTGCTTGGCGACGTGGGGTGTGGGGATCGCACTTGGCACAGGTTTCGTTGGACTCCCCGGATATGACTTGTAGGGAAATTGAGGACATAACTAGAGGGAAGTTGAGGATTTAAGCCAGTGAAATTGCGAAATTGAGGATTTAACTGTTTTGACCAGGGAAATCAACCTATAATGTTGGTAAAACATGGTCAAACAATAATAAACCACCATATGTTGATGGTTTATATCACCCATGTGTGGTAAAAAAGGGGATGGTTTACTATTGCTTTACCAACATTACGGGGAATATGACGGTGCAATGCTTGATATCAATATATAATGGGAAAATGGGGGTTGATAAGGGAATATCATGGGATTTAATGTCTCAAAGAGGGAACAGATGAGTCGCCAATGGATATAGGTTTATTTTGAAGTAAGCTCATGTGTGAATATAGATGGGGTCTGGTATAGTTACTGGGTTTACCATACTTAGATCGGCAAGGGGACTAGATCGGCAAGGGGACTAGCTCACTGGTACACTCAGGTATGTTTGGGGATATAAGCAAGTTGTTAAGCAGTTAAATGACTGTATAGATCACACAAGTAGGAACAACATGAACATGGGACTGTTGTCATGAAAAACCTTGAAGAATCCGGAGATAATCCACAAATATTATGTGAATCTTAAGCATAAACCTCCAATTTGGGCTGGTTCGTACAAACCACTAGTCAAAATGGTTGTTTCATACAAACCATTTTTAATTTAGTCAACATGTTTGTTTGTTTGTTTGTTTGCTTGCTTGGTTGTTTGCTTGGTTGGTTGTTTGTTTGTTTGTTTTGAATGATTTGCAGTTCCTTCGTGGAGTGGGTTCGGTAGATATTGTGGTAAATCCAACAGACAAATCCAAACCTTGTTCTATCATTGGTGTTTCACAATTCAGAAGAACCTAGGGTTGAATTTCATCTTCATCTATCATTAGTGTTTACACTTCACAGACATAGGGTGTTTTATTCATGTTCCCTACCGGGTTTACCGGGTTTATATACCAACCACAACTAATCCCATCCCATCCCCCTGATCTTAAGCATCTCCATAAATTGGTCCCAACGAGGCCGGTGGTCGGGCGCGCGGTGGCGGTCATGGTGGTGGGGCAATGGCGCTGGTTCACGGCCAACGTCTCCACAAATCTGGCTGGATTGAGGCTGATTTCAGCCCTGGATTTTTGATGATTTTTGGGCAGATCAAGGGTAACAATGGTGGGTTTATAATCCAACAAAAGCATCAACATGTATCATGATTTACCTCCAACAGTGGCAATGTTTGGTATGAAATCATTTGGTTGGTGGTTTGGAACCATGGAATTTTTATGACTTTCCATAGGTTGGGAATGATAATCCCAAGTGACTCATATTTTTCAGAGTGAGTAGGTATACCACCAACCAGTAATGGTTTATACCATCATGATAGTGCCATCATAACAGTGGTTAATAATAGTGGTTGATATCATGATAGTGGTTAAACATAGTGGTTAACACCATCATAGTATCATAACTGTGATATTAATAGCATGACACATGTTTAACTATTATCCCAAAGATGGTGAACAATAGTGGGTGAATAGTGGTTAATAGATGTTAATAGCATCATAATCATGCTAATGATGCAAATGGTTAATCATGTAGTGTGTCAATAGTGGTTAATGCCATAATTATCATGCCGGCAACGACAAGAAACTGGTTAAACGTGGTGGACATTTACAATACCCTCTGGTGATGAAATACGCTTTGCCGGTAAATCCACCATTGATGTAGGATGTGCAATTGCCATGTTGGACCATAGGCTAGTCTTGCTTGAACCGTGGATTTCACTGGCAAATGATAGGCTTTAAACACCAAAAAACAGGGATATAGTTGATTAGCGATGGTTGGTTGGTTCTGAATTGTGGGTTCCACCGCCGCTTGAATAGGGATTCCTCTCACCTACAAAAAGGAAAGGTCCGGGGAATAGCTACGAATCAACCAGCTTTTCAAGAAATCTGAGCAGCACACCCAATTTTGGAGATACAATCCACACTATGATCATCTATGATCTATATCATTCTATATCCATAAAAGTGCGGGATCTGGTGGATGGTTTCGGAAAAAAACTGTCACAAAGGATGAGTTGACTTTGGAACATCTTACAGGAAACTCCTAGATTTGGTGGGGAAAACCAGGCTTTCGGGTGAAGCAGCTCTCATGTCGTTTACGGCTTCTTCCTCACCATCACAGTTTCCAAGAATGGGGGTATATAACCCAAGTCATGTTCATTAAAAAATGGGATGTTACATGAATTACCCTCATATAGTAGTGTGGCAATGAACAATCCACCATTTTTTAAGATGATGTTCTCAGTCACAACGACCGGGACCTGGGATTTCCCAGCTCGCTACCCCATTTTCAGAAAAAAAGCCATTGGATTTCAGCCACAAAGGGCGCTGATTGCAATCTCATGAAAAACATCACTGATACAACAAATGGTAATGGTATATATATATATATACATATTATAATTATATAATTATATAATTATATAATTACGTATATATATATATATCAAAGGATTTGATATTACAACCCATCAACTCATCAAATATATTGTTCAATATATATATATGTTACACCTGTATATAGAGTGTTCCCATTGTTCCTACTTAACCCATTATTTTTTTGTTTGTCTCCTTTTCTTCCTTGCCCTTGGGGTCACCGGTCACCCTTCTTGCTCGCTCACTCCGTCAAGCCCGTCAAGCGACAGGTGGGTGAGCGAGAAGGGGATGAAGAAACTGAAGGAAGATGGGATCAGCCCTTTGGATGTGACCAAAACCCATGGAAAACTGATGGGAGACCCGCCTCTGGGATGGGACGTCTGGGACTCTCCCCCAGTGATGGGACTGTTGATAAAACCCTACCTGTTTATTTGGAAAAGGTACAGGATGGGGCCCCCCAGTTATAAGTTGGTTTATAACCCCATCTAAATATTATAAGTTATTATAAGTATCAAAGACTATTGTCATTATGGTTATAAACCAACTTAGCGAACTATTTTGGGCCCCATCCTGGGATTCTGGGGAGATTGTGATGATTTTTTGATGATCACTGCTACAGGGTGGTGCCCCAGGTCGTTAGCAATAACTAGGCTTTATGGGGGATGCATTTTGTACCAACCATTGGAAGAGGATGAGAGCATCAAGCGGATGCCTTCGCCAAGTGCATGAACATTGCTGATGAATCTGTAGCTATCTTTGTTAGTTGATGTCCCCATGATATACCCTCGGGTAAACTGACATAACTATGGAAAATCACCATTTTTGATAGACCAATCCACTAGAAATGGCAATTTTTAATAGCTATGTTGAATTACCAGAGGGTAAATGTTGCAACCTTATCTCATGGTTTGAGACTCCCAATTTATGTACGACAAACATATTCTTTGGTATTGTCCCTAGTTTCATTCACATAACTAGGGGGTACCACCCTGTGCCGAGCATTGTGATTTGATACCCACCTGCCAAAGGTCCGACCGGACTTGAGGTTCTGTGCTGACATCCCAGCTGCTGCATGTGTTGCGGCCCCTGCAACTCGACTAGGGCTGGTTATTGATGTGAATCTCTCATGGAATTTATACATGTAATATAGGTAGTTATCCTGGAATGTGGTGATTTCGACACCTCCTAACTGAAATGGGAACATTATTGAAATTTTCATCTTCTATCTACTTCAGGATGATTATACATTTATTTATGCATGTTTTTTTTTTTAAATTATTTCCACACTAGATTAGGCCCAAACACATACATACATGTTTTAGATACAGTACTTGGAAGTCCAAGAGTTGAACATATCAGGGTTTTAGCGAATCATATGTAATATGTGTATCTGTATCTGATAATGTGTGAGCATTACAATACATGTGCATATGTATCTATATGTCTACACCTATGAATGTATTATTGTGACTTCAAGCCTGCAGTTTGATTGTTTCCCATCCTTGCTTGGGTTTATCTCTTCGATGAAGTGGGTTGGGTTCTATCAGGAGGGAGCATAGCCGGAACATCGGGCACCAAGGGTCAATGATTCCATACCTAACCCTGCTGATTTAAAAGCCAAAGTGTTGGCAAGTTCAATCCGTTTCATGCTGGAAAACCAACAGTTGGGGTTATTACTGCTTTTGGTACCAACAACAATTGGCAACATGTAGAGTTTTCCTAAAATGGTGGCATCCCCAAATCATCAATTTTATTCTATTTTTATCAATTTAGACTATGCAGGATTTTCCATTCTAAACCATCCAGCTATTCGGGTACCCTCAATTGGCAACATTGATATTCCTGGTTCAAAACGGGATTCCCCGTTCTTGGATTATGAAATATTACCCAACATATCAAGGGTAGGACAATCCCCAAACTCATCATCAACCAACAGGGGTAGGTCGCAGCCACTGCTCAGCAGATGGGCTGAGGCAACGTCACGGTGATGTGCCGGTCCCTTGGCTCGCAGCAGTTCGCAGCTGAGGCTAGGATTTACATAGGATTTATATAGGATCTGTGGAAGATTTAGATGGATTGATATGGATTAGTATGGATTTCCGCTGAGTAATTCGCTGGGGCATGTTCTTTGATTTATTTTGATTTAATTTTGTGGAATTATGTTGGTACGTAACTGGGGTATGTAACCGTTGATGATCTCATTTCTCCCAGCTATGTTTTAGGGGCACCCAGTCGCCAATGACTAAGCACAGGATCTTCCAGTCGTATGGTAAATTCATCCAATCTGGTGCGAATGGGAATTGTTTTCGTCCAAGCTTATGATTAGAATCTCTATGAATCGACCAAAGAGTATTTATAGAAGGTCATAATAATTCCAATTATTCCAATAATAGTATCTCTATAATAATGATTAGTATCTGCAAATTATTTATTCCATTTTTTTTGCAGAAGGTCAGAAGGTACCCATCAACATGGGTCATCAATACCTCCAAAGTATGGAGTAAATAAAGTACATGGGCATGTTGATGGCTACCACGACAGGGTCAAGGGTGGGTTTATGTTATTTTTATACTATTATGTCCCAAGCGCACACAACAGGGATGGATGTAAGTGTTCGGTGTGTTTGAAGATGACATGCCTAGATACGACCAAAATAGGGATCTAAGCAAGGAATCGGGGGATATGATGGAGGATAACCAACTTTGTGCGTAGGGAAGATACATTGTGATCCGCAGGAACTTAGTTTTGGTTTTGCGAAACTATATATATATATAACCAAAACAGGTGCCGTGTTAAACGACTGACGCAGGATTTCCTGCTCTGTGTGGATCAAGTCAAGGATCATCATGCAGAGCCTCGCCGGCCGAGCGTTGCAAGGGAGGAATCTGAAGGAAGTTTGGGTGGCATTGCGTGAACCCTTCAGATTTTGCTTACTACTGGTCGCACAAGTCTGAAAGAATCTCCTAGATTTGGCTTCCACCTTCGGTTTGGGCTCAAGCTATAGGGCCAATTCATACATAGCTTTCAATGGGGAGTACACCGAACTTATGGCAACCCTCCTTTGGGAGAGGCCGAAAATTCAAACCCTGCTAAACTAATGGTAGTTTACGATTTTCAGAATAGTTTAAGATTTTCAGAATAGTTTAACATTTTCAGAATCTTTTATTTTCAGAATCTTTTAGGGGTTACTATATACTGATCAAAGTCCTTGTCATCGAAACCCGGGAGACCCCCTTGGAGACCCCCTTGGAGACCGCTTGCCCAGGATGGTTGCCCAATGATGCTGAATCTCTCACAACGAAGTTCAATATATACAAACCAACAGTTGACACATTTCTAAAAGTAACAGTATGTTTATCAAACAATGAGTTGAACAAGTACTAAAGTCCATACTCATCTATACTATCTCCAAATAGTGCTGTAAACACTCGCAGAAACACTGGTTTAGTATCGATATTTCTGTTGGGACTTTCAAAGATCCATTTAGGTTCCAAGGTATGCTATTGAAACCGAGGACATTGCGGAAGCCTGGGCTTTTCCAGCGAAGGATCAATACCAACGCATCAAGGTGGGCGCTTTCGCGATGCCATCTGCTCCATCTGGTGCAGGTTTATATGCCCAGAAAATAGATTTGGCAAAGATCATCAAAATTGTTGTGGTCTATATAAGTTACTGTATATAATGCATCTAATGTTGCATAAACCATGCATAAACCATACATGGAGCATATGGGTATGCTTTCAGATTCATTTTTGTTTGGAAACATACCTTCAATCCTTCCACTCTACAGTTCAAGTCTGCAGGGGAGATCAGGGAAGATGTCCAAACACATCTGGGTTTGTCCAAACACATGTACCCTGTGGTTATTGAACAGTTTGCTATGAGAAATCACCAGTTTTAATAAGTAAACAGAGGGGTAAATCATTCATAAATGGACCATTTTCCGTAGCAAACCGTTAGATTACTCGAGGGTAAACCCTCAAAATCGCCATTTAAGAATGATACATTTGATGTTCAGATGTAACTTCCATTCCCTACTGATCAAGCAAGTTGCGTCATGCACATTTAATGTGCGTTTTGCGGTGCTGGGTGGGCGAGGCAAGATTGCAGGTTTTCCATATGCCAAGCCCTTCAGATACAGCAGCTGATTCTGATTGTTAGCTGTGAATAGCAGTCTCAATTCTCATGGTTTTGTCTGACGATTTGCAGCTTAAAAAATCCCTGGATGATTCGATTTTCCCAGCAACATGGCCAGAAATCGGGTGGTTTAAACATGTTTTTCTCCCACCCATCCGACATTTTCCACCAGGAGTGCTTGAAGCGTGTCCTGCTTCGCGAAGAGCGAGTCAACACCAGCTACGACTTCTTCGTGCGCTTGAGGCCGGAGCCGGAGCGGATCGGAGCCGGATCTTTCGAGGTGGCGGAAACGATGAAAGGATCACGATCACGGCCTGAAATTGGCAAAAGGGATTAATGGTGGGATTTATAACGTTAATGATATGTTAATGATATATATAATATTATATAGTTCATGATTTATATAATTATATAAATTTATATCGTTCATTAACGTTCGTATGTTTGTTCGCATTGGCTGAATGACGTTGGAATAGAACCTGAGGTCGCACTGACCAAAAGCCATTCTCAGTCCCCATTTCCAAGTGCATCAAGCCAGGCTTCGCAACCTTCTGCAGGTCACCATTGATTCAATGAAACTTTCAGGAACCTAGATTGCAGCTACCTAACACCTGTAAGTCACTGTAAGCCCAAAATTTATGGAATATCCTCCCGAAAAACATCAAGATCATTCAATACCATCCTCAAATATTGGCCATTTAAATCATTTACATGGTACATGATTTCATCATTTCATTATTCATTCACCTCCCAATATAAATAGGATGATATTAGATGATAGTATTTTGGTAAACCATTTAACTTGAACGCTTGTGCCATAGAAGTAGGATCATATTTTGAGCATCATCTAGGATGATATTGATGATATATCCTATAATATCAATTATATCATATCCTATATATATACACCATATAAGTCATATATATATATATTATAATATATATATATATATTATAATATATATATATATATTATAATATATATATATATATATCCTATGATATTGATATGCTGATATGCCGATGAAATATTGATAAATTTATGCCCGGCACAACCTCCATGTTGCGGCTCCCATGTTGCCATGAAAGGCCCGACCTGCTGCTGCTCAGTGACCTTCCCTGGACCGGAGATGCCAAATGTGTCGGGGCGCGGCTGCGGGCGGCCAGGCATATCGAGGGCCTCACCAGCGAGCGGCGCGGCACAGGAAATTATTTGGGACCCATCGATTCGAAAAGTTGGTGTTTTCCCACGTGGAATGTACCCTCTGGTAATTTGTTACATAGCTATTGAAAATGACCATAGAAATAGTGGATTTACCCATGACAAATGGTGATTTTCCATAGTTATGTTAGTTTACCAGAGGATATATCAATGTCCCAGTTATCAATTACTGTATATCCATTCCGGTTGGTTTCTTACTGGTTAAATCAGCATCTATATAGTATTTTTCAGCCAATTCGGCATATATACTATTATCATCCATTATCATTCATTCTCATCCACGATCATCCATGAAAACATATTATATAAACCCCAATAAAAGACAAATGAAAACCTCATTGCAAGCCTATGAGAACACCATTCTTCCCCTGTTCCCGCATGGCTCCATGGCAATCCATGGCAATCCATGGCAATCCATGGCAATCCATGGCAATCCATGGCAATCCATGG
>Ga0126342_10011126_pt1 | contig 16085 bp, 16 predicted proteins | sample Cyp1metagenome_FD_92528 | JGI IMG/M metagenome (GOLD analysis project Ga0126342, IMG submission 92528) | Coral microbial communities from Lord Howe Island, Old Settlement Bay, Australia - Cyphastrea 1 metagenome | ecosystem: Host-associated > Invertebrates > Cnidaria > Coral ... | reverse complement strand
TCATATAATACAATATAATATAATATAATATTAATATAGTATAATATAATATAATATAATAATATAATAATATAATAATATAATAATATAATAATATAATAATATAATAATATAATAATATAATAATATAATAATATATAATATAATATAATTAATATATAATATAATATATTATAATATAATATAATTAATATAATATATGTGTGTGTATTCATGTATGATACATGTGTGTATACATAGATATACGTACAGATCGTACAGTACAGTATTTCAAATTCAAGGGGTTCAAACCACCAAGCCCCTTACTACCAACAATTAGCTGCCAGCTAAGTGACACTGGTGAGCAAGGTGGCGGTGATTGGAAACTGCAGTTGCTGTCGCCGGGTCCTGCTGGTTATTCAGAAATTTCACTCCCGAAAGCCTCGAAAACAAAGGTTTGGAAGCGGATCTAAACTTGCTGTAACTTTGTTAGGAAGTTTTGAGTTGAGTTGTTGACATGCTGAATTTCAGCTTCTGGTCTCAGGAATTCTTTGGACCTAGGAACTTTGGGCTTCTCCATCCACCTTTTTGCTGCAGTTCAGTACACGTCTCGCCTGAAGATCGGGTTCTCCTGCAACAGTTGCAGATGAGGTTCCTATGAAAAACTGGGCCATCTCGATCTCTGATTTCCAGCCAGGTCAGAGTACGTAATGACCATAAACGCTTGCAGAAAAAGAAAGCTTTAGAGAAACGCTAAAAACCCTGCGCGCGAATCCCGCACACCGGTTTCTTCCTGGTGTGATTTGGATTTTTCGAGATTGTGAGATATCCTCCATCGGCCCTAGATCAATGATTTAAGTGGCAGGGTCCACTTGAATAGCGATGGCTTTTTTGGGGTTGACCCCTCATTAACATCTCCGCATGTCCATAGCTATTCTTGATCATGTCACCACGTGGGATAGTCTCAAACTCCGTGGGGTAGCCTGCTGTTCACATCACATCCGAAAATCAGGCAGAATTGGATGGTTCTGACTTGAAATTCGATCTTGAAGCGCACATAAAATCCCAGATTGTCCCATATATGTTTGTTGTTCGTAATACGTTCCATCCCTTTACAATCTTCATTCATAAACTTCAGGCGGCTTTATTTTGTTGCTTTACAATATCATCAATTGGGAACGGATCAAAACCCGGCGGACATCCACTTTAGAGAATGTTAACGAATGGTCGTACACCAGATTTATCAACCGAATGTCGGGGATGACCCTGCAGCTTCCACGTTATCGCTCCGGAGAGTTCTTCGAGACCAGCTCAGCCATCTTCTCCTGGCCCGGCTTCGCATAGGAATTGCAGAGCTTGCTTTCACCCAGTGCTTATAACTGATGGCCGTAACTCATTGGATAAGTGTTTACAATTATTTCTTGGAACACCACCAAATATATAAATAATTGACAATGATTAGTTTGTTTGTGTCCCAGCGGTACTTCCTATGATGAGAACGACAACCGACAGTTAGGTATTTTCTGCTGGCGCATCCTTCCAAATTGACCCCTGTGGCATGGCTTTCCCTAGAACCCTAGAAACATGTGGTTTTTAATCGTACAGGAAATTGAGCTTTTACCAACCAAACTTCGGGAATTCAACAGAGTGATGCTGTTTGTGAATCAAAACAACAGAATGTGGGTGCAAGGAAACTGGACAGGTGTCTTTTTGTCACCAAGAACAGGGAGGATAACTGTTTCCTTTTCGGACCAAGTCTGGAACATGTCCAACCGGATGTCAAAGTGGTCATCGTCATAAGCACTTGCTGCTTTATGACACTGTACTTGGTCCTCACATGGGGAAAGGTCTCAGGACGAGAGCCAACCTTTGCAGCATTATCAGCATTGGTTGATGGAAAATCCTACAAGGAACCCGGTAAGAAACCATGGTTTCCCGACTTGTAACCTTCGACCAAGCCAGAGAAGCTGGTAGAGACCCTGGCAGCCCTGGCACCTATCCCATCCTTTGGACCAGCCTGCACACTCTGGACCAGAGCACGGACCTTAAGATCCTTTTCATCATCTTTGTCCTGCGCAAGTCAGGAAGACTTCAAGATACTTCAAGACCCAAGAAGATCACAATTGAAGATATTTCAAAGAACGGTTTCAGGGAAAATTTACAGCAACCCCCCATATTTAATGGTAAAAACCATGGTTTTTCCTGTAGATGTTCCCTTAAACCAATCCAAATCTTCAAGGCGACGATGACCGTGGATTCCAGGATCATGGAGGAGCCATGGTATAGATGGCCCATAGAAATAGATGGTTTACCATGGTTTACCGTGCTTAAAAATGGGTGGATTTTCCATGGCTATGTTAAATAACCAGATGGTATATGCTAGCGAACCATATTAGCCATGAAACCAACAAAGTGGACACCTTTCTCAGGCAAGTGTCACTGGAGAAGACCATGTAATGTAACCCATCGCAGGTCCCCAAATCATCCAAATCTGCGAGTGGGAGATCACTACCCCGTGGCAGTCAAACCTGGCCATCTTAGAAAAGAAAAAATGAAAACTGTAGGAAAACGATGGTCATATCCCTATGAAACCCATCATTTGTTGGATATCAGTGGTTCAACGCCCCAACATCTATCACATCCGGCTGGCACAGCTGGCACAGCTGCACTCTTTTCAGAGCTCGGGATGGACCTTGGCTCAGAGGGCTTCATCTTCCATCAAGTCCGGAGATTCAGAAGGATAGCCCCCATCAATCTGGTTGGTATCCATAGACCATAGATTATACCCTCTGGTTATGTCAAAATAGCTATTGAAAATGGCCATAGAAATAGTAGATTTTCCCATGAAAAATGGTGATTTTCCATAGCTATGTTAAATTACCAGAGGGTAAATAAATGGTTCCCCATGAAACCAGGTAGGTTCACAAGCCTACTAATCATACTGACTCAATGACCAAGACGGATTTTGTTCTTGGCTTGGGATCTTCACTAGCCTCAAGCCGTGGGGCCTATCCCAATTCCTACCACAATCAAAACATTGGGAAAAAATAGGAGGCAAATTTGAGACAACCCGAAACCCAGCCATTCTGATATGTCCGTTGGGCTTTGAGATACCCACCACTGCAGGTTGCCCAAAAATGGATAGGGATTGGAATCATGATTGTGACCCGGTTCATCCCAGTTGCGGGGTAGCCCCAGGAGTGCTGGCCGCGATTGTAAAGAACTTCAACTAGGACGCACACCCACAATGGGATGGTATGACGTTCCCAGTTGCCATCAGGGATTCTCCGTGCACCCTTCCATACAGTGCTGTCACTCTGACACCTTTTTTTCCCCTCTCGCTGCACCACTCACTTTGCGCAAAGCAACACGCACCTCGGAGCCGAGTGCAGGAAAGGGGGCTTGATCCAGTTGATACCCTCTGGTAAATTAACATAGACCCTGGCAGATAGGGGTTGGAAGATTAGTTTCCATTAAAACTAGGCTATTTTCAAGGTCTATGTTAATTTACCAGAGGGTACATGTTGGTACAACAAGCCAGCTACGTGTAAAGCCGCTGATTCCCGTGCACATCTAGCCTTATTCATCTCTGTCACAAGACTGCTGGCAGGTCACTGGAATCGGACTTTGAGATGATGGGCAGTTTCGGAAACATTCTCCCTGGCAGAGGATCACTGTTCAACATAGAAATTGATCAACGAAACGTCTCTAAAATGGCACAGACTCAATCTGCTGCAAAACGATGCCTTTCCGGCTTCAAAACAAGTGAACATAGGTGACGAAGGCTTCCCCGACAAAAATGAGAAGTGTAAACCCTTATGGGTCATCAGCCGTGGTTTTGGAACTCATATGATTGCATGATTCCAATGATAAATCCTAGCCTAGGTCCAGCAACGAGCCAGCCAAAATATGCAGGGACGACGCTTCATCCTTCCAGCTGCACGTAGTCCTTGAGCTTCGAATCCTGTGGGAACTCCGCGGCTTCCAATGCTGGTAATGAGGTGTTTGCTTGCCCATTCTGGTGTTGTTTCTTCAACGACATCTGTTCATATATCATCACATATATATATATACACATTAGATAAGCAGCTTTCGAGATGATTCGGTTTCTATTCGAAACAGCGTTGATTGCCAAGCAAACGTGACATCCTCACAAAAAGTTATTTGGGCCAACTGTTCAATTTTCCAAATTGAATGTGTGCGTGTCATCTTTCCTGAGTTACCCTAATCGCGATGCTAATGAAAACAGAATGTTTCGAGAACACAAACGAAATATGTAGTAATAAAAGTAGTAATTAAAAATAATAATGGTAATACGGTAATAATAAGTAATAATAATAATCACAAGAATCACAATAATAGTAATGATAAATGTATAATTATGATAATAATAACAATAACAATAATAATAAACATCTTATCCTTGTTATTAAAATGATAATGATGATAGTGATAGTAATGATAGTAAATAACAATAACAATAAATAACAAAACATGAATAGTGAGAAAACTGCAAATTCCAACGACAAACATTCTAAACCAAGGACAAATCCAGGTACAGTATGGTATGTCACCAAAAACACACGTCATCCCTTGTAACATATCCCTTCCGCCCTTCCGCTCCTGCTCATTGGTCGGATACAAACTCACCTTGGCCTCCGCATTGTCCGGGCATCTGGGCAGATGTTTCCCAGCTTTGTCACCATCTTTGCCTGGAGGATGGGATGGGTCGACCTTTCAGACCCTGAAACCAGTCATCCACATGGGATCGTCATGGTCAGTTGGTGGTGTTGAAGATCCCTTAAAATCTGGGGAGCCCAAGGTGAGAAAGCCCCAAAAACCTTTGTTTGTCCGGAGCTGACTATGACTCTATGTCAACTTTGAGAGTTCAACCCAAAAAGAAACTCAGTCAATTGGGGTCATCATCAGAGGCGGTATGGAAAGGAAAGGTGTTTGAAATCATAACCCAGCTATTCAGATCAGAACCCCTATGTTCTTGGATATTTTGCGGCTTTGCTGTACATTGAGCAACCATTTTTGTATCTCACAATTCGATGGTTTCTTCAGCCAAAAATGGAGGCGCCGCGACATGTAGGCCCTGTCTTGCGGGGATATTCCCTGCATCTACACGGGAATATCGGAATATCTCATGTTTGTCCATTTTCGGTATGAACGATCTGGGTGGTCTGAAAATAGGTTATCCCCCAATCCAGGAGTTTCTCCTCATTTCCCCTATTAAATTGCCATTTTGATCCATTTTGGGGTATCCTCCACTTTCAGACATACCCATCTCACTTTCTGCCAACGATTTGTCCATACTTGTCGCCTGGGATAACCTTGCGTAAAATCAACCCTGCACTTGCACGAGTAAATGTTCTGCGGACGTGTTCAAGTTGTCTTGTGGCAGCATTTCTGCTTAGCAGAGCACGGCCGTTGTTTTTTTCATCTGTTTTTCAGATGTTTTCAAATGGTTTGTTACACCTTGTATACATATATATATATATAATTATATATTATATTATATATATACATATGTATATACATATAAATCATATAATTGTTTTCAATCTCAAATGTCCATAAGTGTATCACTGGGTCAAATCCCCAGACTCAAAGAGCCGAGCCGGCCATTTCACTTCGGCATGCGACCTCTGCTTGGAGGACCCAACAGCTTAAAAAAGGTAGTGGGTAACACGTTCCAACATATACTTTGAGTACTTGCCCAAATGAACCAACCTCCCCATCCCCGTGCCTTTGTAGCACATCCTGACACAAGTTCTTCTGCAAGTGTCGCTGCTGGGCTCTCCTTGTATCCCATCGAAGTTTCTTTGCACACCTGCGGGTGCCACAAGACGTGGAAACGGTGAAGTCTAGTCAGGTGCGCCAAAAAATGGTTGGTAAGGGGTAAGACTGGGTAAGACCTCCAATAGCTCATAATTTATCATAACGTATCATAATGTCAGATTCTCCCTCACGAATTCTTGGGACTGCCGCAAACACGAATGGGGAGGTTATCTTCCAGCCAAATCTGGGGCGCAGATTCACGCACCATGGAAACGCAACAACGCACATGGTTGACAGAGCCATTGTGGCAAGATGCAGCATTCATGGCACGCTTCCACGGTGCTTTTCTCGCAGCAGCGTTGTTCCTGGCGATGACTGGATGACCCAGGAATGGCAACATTTTAGGATCGCCAACAAACAGGCTTAAGGCGCTTAAGGCAACAGTAAATAAGGACTTTCACCAAGAGTTGGCACTGAGTAGAGGTTATTTCTGCGAGACCTAGCCTGTGGACCAACGGTTGGCAGATGGTGGGACCTATGTCTTCTAGCCGACAAAACATTGTTACTCTCCCTGAAATCAAAGTTAAAAATGAAGATGATTTTTCTATTGAGTTTGGTTTTCTATACACTTCCTTCTGGTTCTTTTAAGTAGGTCAATGCATTGCGGTCATACAACTATTTATTTATATATATACATACATATACATACATATACATACATAGTGCATATATATATATACATGTATATATATATGCATACATATACATACATAGTGCATATATATATAATATATATATATAGCAGCAGGGATCACCACACACCCCACATACATGTACAGTACATGGAGAGGTTTGAGGGGGGTTACAGAGAATATGTAATTATGGATATAGTATATTATATAGTGCGTGTGTATATATATATACATATATATATACATATATACATATATATATACATATATATATGTATACATATATATATATGTATATATATGGGCACGCTATGCAATGAGTCGTATATAGGTACGCTGTGAAACATGTGTAGGTAGTGTAAGGAGTACGTAGGTAGCGATGAGGCAATGTATATACTACACATAGGTATGTAATGTTAGTTGGTGATTTGTATATATATATACAATTATATACATATACATAATACATATATATAATATATATAATATATATATACAGACATAACTTGACATAACATGACCTGACATGATCTGACCTGACCATGACATGACATGACATACCTATACACATCGATTGCCCATGATGGTTGGTTTACAATATGTTGGTTTTATATCCAGTCGCCCACTGCTGCCAAGCTTCCCCAGGTGCCAACACATGGCCACAGACCTGGCGGAAAATAGCACCAACAGCATCCAACAACGGTGATTTATCTTGCAAAAATGTGGAAAATCCCATGAGATTCCTCATCTTACCCAGAAAATGGGGAAGAATCCGATGTGTGAATTATAAATATATATATAATATATAGTATATATATATGTACAGTATGTGCCATGGTTCAAGTTCCATGGGATCAATGGGTGCATGACCATCCCATGGCAAGCAAAATGGTGTGATACTGACAGATACTTACAGTAATACTGTAGAAAAATGACCAAAATCAGTGTCAGTCTATAGATGTCTATAGATCATTCGATGTTTTACCCTCCGAATAATCAAACGTGGCCGCTTGAACATCCACCATTTATAGATGGCTTTCCATTCAAACCTCCATTTCCTTCGGGGATGTTCCATCCATCGGTCACGTCACGGTCGCTTCACAGAAGTCACACTGGATTGAGTGTCCAGGATCACAGGACCGTCTCACCTTGTTCTGTTTGAAGGGATTGCCATGAGGATCAAGAGGTCCCACATCCTGCCGACACGCCGGTGGCAAAAAGGCATGAAACCTGTAAATATGTGAGCCAACCTGCCTGCAATGTGACAGAATGTGGGCAGATAAATGCCATCATTGGTACCCAGGATTTTATTCAAGAATCTACAGGAAACCTGGGAAGCCCTTAGCAATTGGAGGATCAAAGAGGACATCATACATACTTCATACAGACATACTTAGAGCAATCCATTGATACTCGAAAAACTCGCCCTCCCCCCTGCTGCGCTCCTCTTGAGGGCCTTGGAGAAACTCTGGAGGATACAAGGTTTGAGGCAATCCCTAGTGCCCTAGTGATGAGCCGACCCGCCAAAAAGATGTAGGAAAAACCAGCAGTCAACATGGGATAACGATGGATAACAATCATTGGTACGTAAGTAATGATATCCATTGGTGACCAATAGTTCATATCGCAAACTGCTGAGCAACACTGATGATCGTAGCTTCCCCAGTCCAAGGGAATTTTACTTGGGCTAGTTCCGCTTCTGATTCCTGGGATCTTTGATCGCAAGTTTGTTGAGTTTGCACCCCATCGACATATCTTCAAGAGTGCTGTTGGCTGTAGCTGTCCGTCGTACCACGGCATGGTCATTTGGTGGGCAGGTACCCAGGTTTGGATAGCCAAACCCTGTTTTGATTGCTGCAACCCATCTCAGAATTATGAATCAGAGGACTGGAATATTCCCGTCCCTAGTAGGAGTTGAAAGATTGGAACCATTCAAAGCTGCGAGCGATTGAAGTCCAAAGGTCCCAAGCCGCTTGCAATGGTTGCACTAGCCATCTGAACATGACCTGCTTGAAATAAAACAGCTGCTGGTACGGTAGGATGACCCAATCAGAACTTAAGTATAACCCAATCCTGATTTTGTTAACTAACCTAAGTATAACCCCATCAAAATATCCCGAAGACCCACCTCCCCTCCAGTGAGTTCATTCCCCGCCAAACTGCTCGCAGTGCCCGGAATCGGCTCGGCTTTGGAGCTTGGCGGAGCGAGAAACGAGGCGCTTGGGCCTGTGATAACGGTGGGCCACAAACGGATTCCAAAGGTGCGAAAGTCAACTTGGAGCATCCCATGTTTAGGGATGAGAATACTGGAAGAAACATGAAAAAATATGGAAAAACATGTCTTTCATTGGTCAAGTCGTTGGGTACAATAAAAATTGGAACAGCTCGTACTAGGAATGACCTGACTTGCATCACAGAATTCAAGTAGGGTACATGATGATCCATCACCGGATTTGAGGCCGTAGTTTGCACCTTGCTGTCTTGATTAAACTTGATTAAACAGGACTGTAATTTTCATACCTTGCTGATAATAAATTATATGATATATGTATATCATTGTATATCTATCAGATATTTTTCTATACCGCATCCAATGACTTGACCATTTGACCCATCCACCTGCAGCTTTGGCCAGCTCTTTCCCAGGGTCCAGCTTCTCGTAACCTGCGGTCAGATCTTCCCCAAACTTCCATCGAGACTGGGGCTTCTGATAGGGTTTTTTCAGCTAGTAATCCTCTGGTAGCTGGAAAACCACCGAAGTCAATGGGAGAAAATCCACTGCCATGTTGGGCCAGGGGGTAAACGCATTGAGACAACATTAATATAATCACTTTGTTTTTTTAAAACTTAACATATCAAAGATGATCAAACACATTTGATGTTTAGGTTTATGTTTAAGAAATATCATTGAATATCAACACACATCTTATATCCATGTTGTTTTTCATCATGTCTATAACTTTGATCCCTTCAACGTTGGCCCGTATCTCACGCGGGCCCGTGGGATGAACGTTGAAGGAAACACTGAACTTTCACCAACGTTGGCATCGAGGAATCAGAGGAATCATTCAAAAACCATATGGAAATGTACATGTAAAAAATCCTGAAAAATCGCACAGTAACTCAGTAGCCTCAAATATCTTAAATCAATTTTTCTTTAAGCGCTTGAGGCTTCATGTCAACAGAAATCAACAGAAACATTGCTGTTGCTATTGTCAAGAAAGATGCAAAAATCCCCATGTCACATTGCCCATCTTGAGATCCCCTGCAAGGACGGGTCAACTTCGATCTGTACCCCAAAATCCAACAAAAAATTATCCGTTTTGAAATATGCGACTTTGCGAGTATCATCCATTTTCAGACACACCCAATTGTCATAGTGTTGGTTTAAATTTTGTAGAAATATGTACGTATATATATATATGTGTGTGTGTACGTGTATATATAATTTTCCCATTATATCCACGTTATTCATATCCCCATATATCATCATATATCCCCGTTGTATCAGACGGGGATTGCACTGGGTCTTGACCCACACCCTAATGAAACATCTCGAATGAAACAAGGTCGAAACCAGCGCCCAAACCAGCGTATTCTGTGCCAAGAGACTCTCCCAAACAGAATACCTTGGAAACATCTGAGAAGTGTCAGTTGAACCTATTGGAAAATCTCCAAAGAAAACAATGGCTGCTTGAAGGGGAATCCCAGTTCATGGAGTATCATAGTCCCATATAATATACAAAGAGGGGGAAAACACCCGAAAACATCAATTTTGTTGAAACTGCTCATCTGGGCATGGACCATCTATTCAGGTTTTCATCTGGACGACTAGCAGATCTGTAGGTCCCAACAGGGCTTACAGGTTCACGGCTCGAGTCCCGAAACACCCCAAAATTAGGCAAAGATGTCCAGCCAAAATTCAACTCTCTGTTCATTCTTGTGAAGGAACCAGAAAACTATCGCCAGCATGCCCATGTCGAGCAATGTCAACATGTCAGCTCCCTGAGTTCGGAACCTTTCGCTGTAGCCGTTCCTCAGTCGTCCAAAGCTGCTTTTTTGGACATCCCGGAGTCATCCCAAAAGCCCTATGAAACTGTGTGTGACAGTTACAGGTGGCATGGCTGCATGGGGATTCAGCCAACCAAAAAAATACCGGTAGTCATTGTTGTTTAAGGTTTGCCCTTAAGCCATTTTCAGTGGGGGGATCACCTTTTCCCCGATGGTCTTCAGCCAAGCCACACGAGTGGACATTGAGGACGAGCAAATCCATCCTGCGGGTTCTCGACCAGAACTGAGGATGTCAATCTAATCATCAAAGATCGATTTCCAACATGTCATCTTGGTATTAAACTTTTATATCCCCCAAAAAAATGGGGGATTATGATCTTCCAATTCTGGGACGATTCCAATCCAACTTCAATCCAATCCAATCATCATCTCCATTCTTCCTTTGGTGTTCCCCAGCTTCAAGAAACACTGGACACATACGGAAGCCTCATGGGATTGAAAGGTGGACAACAAACACCGCAGTTTTTGTTTGATTAGCACATATTACATCTTATTATATCTTATTATATATTATATATTGATAACAATTGCTAGATGTTATATAATGCTATATCTTATTGTATCTTATCATGCTTTATTGTATTTTATTGTATCTAATTAGATGTTAATTCTATCTTATTAGATTTCATTAGATATTATTAGATGATATTAGATGTTATTAGATCTTGTTAGATCTTATTGTGTCGTATTATATCTGGTTAGATCTTCTTGTATCTTATTATGCTATGATGATGTTTTGGAAGTTCCCAGCAACCGAAACTGGTTCCCACATCCTGTGTCCGACCCATGACGCAATGGTCGATGCAAGCATTGTAACCTGAGATGAAGTGGCTCAGAGGCGTAACTCAAAGAAGAGATGGCTGAGGAAAGAAAGAGAGAGAGAGAGAGAGAGTCAGAGAGAGTCAGAGAGAGAGAGAGATAGATAGATAGATAGCTCCGAGTTGACCTAAACAAGACGAAACTGAGGGGAGAGATTGATCAGAGAAAAGGTAGCTGACTCAAGGAAGAGGTAGCTGTTTCAAAAACTTATGACTTAAATTCCGTATGCATCATATTGCAGCATCAAAACATGCACATCTTCGACATGAAGAATCACAAGTATCTATTCCAGCACCTAGCTCAAACAACAACTAGAAGGACTTAAATCATGCCTTTCTATTACCAGCCAATACTACCAGCAAAAATAAGCCAAAAACATGCTAAAGTTGAAACAGACCTGACATCCGCGTCGCATCCGAGCAACATACCTTCCTCTCTTCCTCTGGCAACGGTTTCTGCACCGCTCGAGGTCTCAGGTACTGAATTCGGCAGCTGTCCATGCATCCTTCGACCTGTCGCCGCGTACCGCCTCCTTAAGGACAACCAGATCGCATTGAATGAATTGAGATACCCTGCAAAAAAAGGAAATTGGATTTCTTCGTGTTTTATTTGCAAAAAATCATTCAAATACGTAAAGATATATATATATATATATATTATTTATTTATTTATTTATATTAAAAATCATTCATTTTCCTTACATAAACAGAAACATGTTTAGAGTAGCCTTCACATCCCACATATCCCACATCCCAAATACGCCACCTCCGGGGATTCGCAGGCCCTGCCCTCACCAGGTTTCAATTCCTCGATCAAACATGGCCCAATGGCAATGGTGGAAATATCTTGAAATCCTCCAATTCGATGATTTGAATTCATCTTAATGTTCATTTTAATTGTCATTTTAATGGTTCATGTTAATTCGATGATTTTCCCAGTTAACCAATATAAACCTCCATTGAGGGATTCTTTTCCCAGTGATAGTTATGAACCAACATCAACCTCCATTGACTCGGAATTTTCCATTGCCATCGCCATCATTCTCGGGTAGGTCCCTGGTGAATCTGTGCCCTGGTGTCTCACATCAGCCCCATGAGCTGGGATAGCATCATTTGGAACTGGAATGTCATCATTTTGTTGGGGAAAACCACCCGATATTTTTCATCAAACGGCTGGTTGTTACATGTTGTTACTTTTTTAACGGCTTGCCGCAATGAAGGATTCAACTCGAAAAAACGGCTGGACAGTTTCACAAATTCAGTTGACTTCACTCACTGCCTATCCTTGGCTGGCTACTTCGATGAAAACTAAGTTATTATGGTCCATTATTAGTGTTAGTAACTTAGTAACTTAGGAATAACTTATTATAGTAGCATAAAACGGATGATCGTCCAAAACTCGATGAACTGATGCCCAGATGCCATGCGACAGGTCTTCGGAAACTCGTCCAAGGCGAACTCCTGTCCCCGTTCCCCAAAATTCCGTGTAGATTCTCTCAAGGCAAGGCCCCCAAACGATGGCTAATTTGGTTTAGGACTAGGTTAACTATGGTTTGTGGTAATACATCTATAAATATCTATAACAAATTAATGGATGTATAAACCAACTTATAACTGAGGGGGCCTCAACTTGCACTTAAACCAAGCTTCACTTGCCGGAATTCTTTTCGATGGCTACAGAACAGATCGTCTGATGTGAGACTCTGGGCAAAACGCCAAACAATTGTGCGCAGGAAAGGTGACATACACCAAGATGAACAAAGTTTATATACGTTTTATAAATAATATACAAGGGAACCACTGATCTGAGCAGCGACAACGTCCCATGTCTTCTTGTCTCTACACCAAGGAATAGCCAAGATAGAAATGAGGGAATATCATTGTCATTTGATGGGGAAACTGATGATCAACGATCTTCTTCTTGCTTTCTGGCCCCCCAAAAAAACGGACAAACCAATCTTCGTCGAAACCGCCGTGGCACCTGCTTGGCAAACCACCGTCAAAGATTCACCGGAACACCCTGTAGTTGATGCTTAAGCCACCCAATCATTGGAGAGATATCCCATTGGCCACAGGCAATTTTCCTGGTTCATAATTGTCCTGCCCGTTATTTTTGCAAGCTGGGATGCACATTGCACATCAGATTTTTCGGAGATCCCAAGTATAAAATGCGAAGCCCATCTGAGTCAGGGGGCCTTGCCTCTGCCTCCTCCTTCTCCTGCAGTGCTCCCTCATCGGGAACATTCCCCGGATCTGCATCATCAGACTTGTCCCCTGGCACAGGTCAACCAATGGGAGGATATCCAACCCAAAAAAAACAGCCATAGGTACAATAATTTATAATTAGTCATCCACTTGTAATCTCAACCCGCAAATCAGCCAAGTTGTAGAACCTGCGAATTGGGCTAGGCTTCATTTGGCTAGCCATTTTGCACTGCTTCAGGTTTCCTTTGGACATTTTTTTTTTTGCAAGGTTTCTTTCTAGCACGGTTGCGCTTGCGCGCACAGAGGCTGCCTGGGACGTGGTGAGCCACAGCAAACTCTGTATTGTTCAGGACTTGAAAGCGGTTGAAAGTTGGGAAAATAGCCATGTGAGTTGATCTGGAAAGGCTAGCGCGGCTAGCAGCTCAGTTGTAACTTGGGATAGCCCCCGCACTATCCCGCACTGACCATCTCGGACCATTAAGGGATCATCCCAACATCGAAAAAAGGCACCCCATCCGCCTACGAAGAGAAACGATGAGCCACCTCCTCGCCTCAGACTTGCACCAGCCGCTTCAAACATCCAAATTAAAGCACTGTAGTCTAGTCCAAGTCTTGTTGAACTTGGCGTAGAATTGTTCAAGGTGTGCAGCTTGAGCTTGCAGGAATCACACTTCACGGCTGCTGGTCGCCTTTTACAAGAAGTGGTATGATGCATCCATGTATACGTATGTGTAACTTGTAGTATAATGTAGAATATGTATGTATACATATATATATATACGTAAGATCCATATGGTGTGTATATATATAAGTGTAGTGCTTGTACAATACAAGCGCGACAAAGTGAAGACTACCCATTTGCACATAAGTAAACAAGATGAACATCCTCCCCACCCTGCTTCCCAAGCACCTTAGGCGAGGCAGGTAGGTCAGCTCGCTGGGCATGGGCCACCAAGTTCCAACCTGGTTGTAGATCCAGTACATTCCAATACCCATCTAGGGTTTATAGGTGAATATTATGGGGCTGGGATTCATGGATATAACTTTAATATAATGCATATATATATAATTATATATAATGATATATAATGCATATAATTGTTGTTGGTTGTGGACCCGAAAATGAGGGATGAACCCAACCAGTTATGGCCACACGGGATGTCGGCTGCACGGCCAGGCCTGATTGCCATAGAAAGCGGCCAAAGCATCACCTGGAAAACGGCGGAATCTGAACCGAAAAAGAACACGCACCTGGAAAAGAAGCTGGGAACCCCAACGCAAGGCTGCATGTTTTGCCAGAACCATGGCTTCCGGCGAGCCGGAGAAGTGTTTGTTTTATAAGAAACCATAGTATCTAACCTCAGACATAAGTAATTCGTTATGTTTTTTTCTTGAACCAACTTCGGGAATAGCTGGATGGCAGCTTTCTCTTGATTAAATAATATGGGAATCCAATGGAATACACACCCTACTTCAAAGAAACTTTGCTAAGAAAGACCAGAAGCACGTTTCTTGCTGCCTCCTATGGCTGCAAGACGTACTCAATAAATACCAAGAATGATGTGGGTGTGTCTGCGTGTTTCCCAAGCATTGAGTTTTCTCTTCTCCCACTTTTGGACAAAACCATCTGGTGTTCACGTTGAGGTCTGAATGCCAGCGGCTCTCCAGGCAGGATCAGGACCCGTTCCGAACGAATCCCATACCACTCCCGCAATGGGAAGTCATGGAAGTCATGTAAGCAGAAGTCCCACTAGGGTGAAATAGACACTGAGTGTCCAAAAGAAAACTGGCAATCCGAGCTGACAATGGAAAATCATGGAAAATCCGTGAAACTCATGCACTCATTGCTGTGTCATGCTACGTCTATGGTTTTTCCCAAGAAAGAGAGGCCCAGACGCGCCGACGCCACTTGCGAAAATTCACCAAATTCCTGGTGAAAGGGCGATGGGTCAGAAGCCATGGATCATCCCCTGTGAAAACACAAGTTTTCCAAATAGCTGTGGTTTGTAGATGTGAATATCTGAATAACCCCCAAATTCCATGGAAAATTCGAGGTATGTCATAGGGAACCTGACCCATGCCCCCCAGATCTTGACGCTGATCTTTGGATCGGAAAATGTCATGTCCTCGGGGATTGGTGAAAATTTACAGAATAGGTGTCCTGCCAAATCTTCGTTTGAAGAGCAAGCTATCAGTTGTGAAAGAATACTGGGGATGGTTATTTGCTAGCTACTGAATTGGTCAGTTGCTTGGAGTTGCTCACACAGTGCAAATGTGTATGTCCCCTAAGACCCAAACTCCTTGAAATGCGTAAATCTCCATGCCATGGGTCCAATTTTGCAAGAATATGGTGTAAATTGTGTTCCAGATTCATGGCATAGACATAGATGTAGACAGACATAGACATAATATATATATATACATATATATATATATATACATATATATATACATATATATATATATATATATATGCCTGCGGACCAAAAACGGTTCCCGTAAAACGCACGTTTTTGAATATCGCGATTGTGGGGTG
>Ga0126342_10011125_pt1 | contig 16085 bp, 12 predicted proteins | sample Cyp1metagenome_FD_92528 | JGI IMG/M metagenome (GOLD analysis project Ga0126342, IMG submission 92528) | Coral microbial communities from Lord Howe Island, Old Settlement Bay, Australia - Cyphastrea 1 metagenome | ecosystem: Host-associated > Invertebrates > Cnidaria > Coral ... | reverse complement strand
CAGCAGCAGCAGCAGACCAAGCAGCAGACCATGGCAAAGCCTTCCCAAAACCTCTCCAGGCTGGGTTTTAACTGGCTGCAATTTTAACGAGGTCCGAACGAGGTGCAAACGAGGTCCAAATGAGGTCCAAAATCTCATTTTGGGAAATTGACCCCCTAAGTTTCCTAACAAATTCTTTGGTACCCACATACTTACGCATTCTTTTCCGAACAGTAAAATTCAAGAGCTTTCAGCGGTGGAGCATGGTGGAGCAGAAGAGGAAACCAAGCCAAGCAGTAGCTGCAGGCAAAAGCAAGGAGATAGAAGAGGAGACAAAGGGCGAGTAAGGGAAACTGAGGGGAGACAAAGGGACGCAAGCTTGGCAAACAAGGCGGCGGTAACAAATTTGAGCGGGCATAGATTGTTTAAGACGTATTGTAAGAACCGTAATAGCCAGGTAAGCATCGTGTGCCTATGCAAAGTGCCAAAAAATACATCAGTAAGTTAAAATCATAGGCACTGACCATGTGGGCCTCTCCCTATTCCCCATAGGCACACCACGATTTGGCACAAAATCTTGTCATCGGCACTTGTTACAACATCGACCCAGCTCCCAAACTTGAACCCGAGAGCACCAAATGGCAGGCACACCGATGTTGGCATAAGATCTGCTGTGCTGCACAAAATTATTGAAGTACCCAGGGCCACATATTCTCTTTGACCGAGCATGCCACCGCATTTGGATGTCACAAGTATCAAACCAAGCAATAAAATAAACATGTTTATGACAACCAGTGTACCCCTGCGTCGTGTGCCTTGCAATGGACAAACAAACACTACGAAGGTTTCTGACTACAAATGGTAGGTTTATGTTGGTGAAATTCAGCGTGCCTATGCGTTTTATGGTCTTACAATAAGCACTGATCCAATGAAATAATAATATCATATATATCTTTTATACAAATTTCCCCACGGCACACCGACCTGAGACAACTTCAGGGGAGCCGAGACAAGAAACAACATGAACCCAGTATTGTATTTATATATTGTACCGACATACAGACATATCTGCAGACCTATATACCTACATACCAACATACCTACATACATACCTAAATACCTACATTGTATACCTACAGACCTACGTACCTATATACCTAGCGGCCTACATACCTACATACCTACATCCCTACATCCCTACCTACCTACCTGCATACATACATACCTACATCCCTACATCCCTACATCCCTACATCCCTACCTACCTACCTACCTCCCTGCCTGCCTGCCTGCCTGCCTACCTACCTACCTACCTCCCTGCACACATACATTACATTACATCACATCACATCACATCACATCACATCACATCACATCACATCACATCACATCACATCACATACATACCTACCCACGCGGGGGGGTGGGGACGAGGACCAGGAATGAGACCATGACCATGACGGGGGGGGTGGGGTTAGAGGCCTGTACCATATATATATATTCTAGTATATATATATATATATCCATACATATTCATATATAATTATATATATATATATATCCATATATCATATATAATTATATAGATATATATTCATATATCATATATATATATCCATATACATACTCTATATATATATCCATATATTTACATATTTATGTATATATATATGTATCACGATATATGGATATATAAAACATATTAATATATATATAGACTTCGGGATTATTTATTTCCTTGTGCCGAACCTTGGGCAGCCCTTGTGCGATGCAGGTTTAAGCCACTCCAAAGTTGACAAGTAACTGCCCTATGATGTTTTTTAAATAGGCTGGTTGTGCGACTGAAATATTCATGATAAATAATTCTTAATACCATTGCCAATCTACAACAAGCCAAGCCACTCATAAATACATAACTGATTTGAATAATGCGTCCTTTTCCAGCTGGTGGTTGTCCATATTGCCATCAAAATACTGCGCGGTGCTCGCATCGCATCATCGTTCTGGATTGCAGCTGGATCCAGATTTACATGGGTGGGTCCCATCTCGTCTCATTTGTCGCCCGGTTGAAGTAGTAAGTCTTCCCACCTTGGTGTCAGAGATGGTAGGGGACCAATGGATCTCAGCCATCATATATATATATACACATATGCAGATGGTTATGTATGGATATACATACGTACAGTATGTCCTGGATAAATAACCATTTTTAAAACTTTCCCATGAAAGAACCTTCTCACAGAATCATTGCAAGCATACACTCCCTCTTTCTGATCCGATCTGCAACCTCTATCCTAGTCTTTCTCTTCATCAACTGTAGAAGGGTTCAGCTAAGGCAAGTTGAATTTCTACTCTGCACCGCTAGTTAGCAATCCAACGATCGGCTTTTTATGCCGAAAACTATGTTTTTGAGCGTTTGTTGATTGTCTTTCAACCCTCAGAGAGACATGAGTATTGGGGATCATCATCTCAGCTAGAGGGGAGAATACACAGGTTTGATATTACTTGCTTTTGATAGGTGAACCCTCCAATTTCGGTGAGTGAACCACTTCTTCTAGGTCCAACAAAAATGCATACCCCTCTCTGGTGGTGAATAGCCCCTAAGATCCATATTTTTTCATGTTTTTCCATAGGTTCTCAACATTTGGGTTTGAACTAGGGACACCGTAAAAATCCACTGGTTCATCATCGCGTTCCTTCAATTTCCCATTTTTTCATGGACTTTTGGGGCGTATACCTCAGAATTTCACAAAAAAACATGGGACAAATGATTATCACCCATTGGATTTTGGGGCTTTTCCCCCAACCATTTCTAATCTTAGATACCCTGCTAAGAATTAAGTTCTGAGCTGGTAGATATTCCTATTTATAGCAAATCATAAAGGATTAAACTAACCAGCTGGAAAAACACCAACTCAGCCAGGCCACTCGAAGGATCTTGCGCAGATTCCCAGCCCGGCGGCAGGCCACCGGGTGCGGGGAGCGCTTGCGGTTGCGGCATGGGGGCTGGGGCTGAAGGTGGTGTCCACTGCGTCTCCTGAGAAGTCTGCTTGATTTAGCCATTGGATAAACAACAGGGATAAATACTGGGATAAATAGAAATCTTCTGGGACAAATACTGATCTTGAGACTTTTTGACCAACAATTTGGGTGTGATGCATGAACTAATGAGGAAATTATGAGAAAATGAGTCAACTTTTGCGGGTAGCCTATTTCCAGATAAAGCCAAATGGAGAGAAGGAATCAGCATGTGGACTTTTGCCAGCAATATATAAATAAGAATGGTGGATCTAGTGAATTCTAAGTGATCATACTTAGGTGTACCCAAAACCCAGTCAAAGATCTAAAAATATGTCATAAATCGAAAATGCATACATATACCCTAAACCCAGTAGTTGTCATTTAGTTTCCAAACCAGGATGAGCAGTTTTCGAAGCACGGTGGCTGTGGCTTTGGATGTCCCAGATGTTTTTGAACATGCCCATGTCTTCGAACAACCAACGCAAGGATCTCACAAATGCTTCAAAGCGTTTCAAAGCAATGTTGTCTGGACTTTTGCATTTAATGCGGTATCAAGAATATGAATATATATATATATATATTCATTGGTTGCAACTGCCAAAAAACTATATACATTTAAAGATCCATATATACACAATTTATATCTATAGATATCTATAGATAATATATGTTTGTGCTAGTATGCAATAAGCCTGGGCCGTCCTTCATGGTAAAATTAACACAAGTATTGAGGTGCCGACCAAAGATTGAAGCATTGAGTGAGGACCCCTGAGCAAATGTCCCAAATTCAGAGGCTATGATATTGAATGTCCTGTGCAGGTGGCAATTGGTCTAGAGAAAAACTTAGAGTATTGATGCCAGATTCTCCAACTTTGAAACATCACTTGGTGACTTTCAAACAACATCTGAACATAGATCACCCATATTCCGAAGTTGTGTCCCTTCAAGTCCAAGCATCATTGGTGGCACGATTGAAGTAATAAGTCTTGCCGCTGGTGGGATCCTGGGCGCTTTCCCAGCCAGGTGGTAATCCCCCACCGCAGCCGCCGCCGCAGCCGCCGCCGCCGCCATAGCCCGGCTGCTGTCCGTAGGGGTTGTAGCGGGGGTCCCCGCCAGGGCCAGGTCCACCGCCCATGGGACCGTAGCCGCCCGGCCCTTGGGGTCCGGGGCCACAACCACCTTGGCAGCCGCCATACCTCGGGGCGATGACTTTTTGAAGGCCGAGATTCTCTGGTGAATCTTGTGACTCTGACTTCGAAATGTTGCTTGTAGGTGAATGTAACAATATAAATGGGGTATACCGGTATATATATAATATTATTTATATTGTGTATATATATATATATAAATATATATATATATATATATACATTTATTACAAACTATATAATATACATAATATTATTTATATTGTATATATTATATTATATATTACATCATATGTTAAATTCTATATTGCATTATATACTATATTACATATTATATTGTAATATAAATATACATATATATAATACATTATACTATATTATATTGTATTATATCATATATTATATTATTTATATACATTATATCACACACACATGTATATATATATATGTTTATAAACTCGTGTGTATATATATAAGCTAATTTTCCCTTCATATATGCCAGTTGTTCATCTCAGCATTGACATCCGGAGCACCCTCCTAAAATCGAACATTGTTTGCTGGAGAATCGCTCATGTATTTATAGTTCGGGGGTTTCTCAGCCATGTTTCATGATCCTATGGACAATTTTGTTTATCCCTTTATATCTCCATCATATCCCCATTCTATCCCATTGTATCCCTATGATAGTTGAAGGGTTAACTCAACTGGCAAGTTTCTGTGGGCAGCCACCACCCATGGGTTGACCGTAGTTCTGCTGCATGCCGTATCCACAGCCGCCACCTCAGTTCGTGCAGAGGTAGCCACAGCCAGGGAACAGATGGGACCACAAGAATGCATTTAATTTTGATCTGACTTGGTGATTTTTAATGTAGAATCCAATGGTTGTGGGGTCTCCAGTCCTATGGAAGGAAGTGCCATGATACCCCAGAAGTTGGGTATGGCAGAATGGTAGCAACTTCCTGCAAATGGTGCCGCCAACCAATTTTTGGCTGAGCTTATCTTCTGGTTGTGATTCAATGTGAGAAAAAAGAAAAGCTACAGTACTGCTCCTTTCTGCCAGGTGTTACCATTGGTGATATATCCCAACTCTGCAGGGCAAAAATCGGTAATAGTGATATGCTATCTTTGTTTGAGTAGATCTGCTGACGATCAACAATAGTCTATCCACGGTTGGGTCATGTCATTCTACACCCCCACCAACGTTAAATTCCTCTTAATCAGTGCTCCCAGAATGAACATATCCCCTACCAACCCAGTGTTTCTGAGGGAATGATTAGTTTTAATGGACTTCTGGATCGCGACATAGCATGACCACATCTATGTGTATGTCATGGCATGCCTAAACACTGACTGGCAATCTTCCACGCTTTATCCCCATTCTGCACAATCAATCTAATACAGTATCCCCATTCTATCCCCACAATATTTCATATCCCGATCATATCCCGATCATATCCCCATGACACCTCCATAAAGGGCTGTATAATATACATGTACGCAGTTCTAGAACAGTATCCATCAGTATCCCATTTTGCTGCCCTTACGTCTGCAAGGCACCGCATCCACCACCGCATCCGCCGCATCCGCCGCAGCAACCGCCGCCGCAGCCTCCGAAGCCGCCACCGCAGCCACCGCAGCCGCCGTTGTCGGGGCACCAGGATCCTCCGATAGGTCTGGGTCATTAGGGTCGCAACATGGGAGGGTAGCTGAAAATGGTTTTTTTCTAGGCTGTGTTTTAAAAATGGGGAGAATGATGAGAAAAACCATGAAATTTAGGGGTACCCTATTTTTCATACAGGATTATACAGTAGACATACCACCAAGAATGACATCATATTGACGTTTTGACACTGGACAAATGATGATACACCATGCGCTCACACAAGGCTGGTCCTTTGTTGTATTAGACTCATTAGACCATTGAATTTGGGGGTTGATAACTACTTGCCCATATCTTTGGTTGCAACCTATTCCTCCCAACAATAAATAACATTTCATCGAGGCTAAACCATTATTTCACATTGGATCTATTTATTAGGAGTACATCAAGAACGTTCAAAGGGATTCGTGCGCCAAGCATTCATTCGTGGCTGCCCCTGCCGCCCGCAAGACTTCACTGGATTTAGCCTGCGTTGCTGCGACCTTTGAATCTAAATCAGTAGTCCTTGATTGCCTACCAGCCAAAGTTGGGAGGGGCACCACGTGTAAACTGTGTATCTCTTTTGCATGCACATGTGTCATGATATGGCGTGATGTCACGCGGGGAGGTCTGAAACGCTGTGACATGGAAAAATATGATAAAATAAACGATGACGCAAAGATCTTCAAATCAAAGATGCAACGTATGATATGAACTTGTCATGTACAGTGGTAACTAAAGAAGATACTGCATATTCATTTGCACAACTTCGTCCCTGGCTCAATCAAAATATGTTTCAAACAAGACATCACGAATGATTCTCCAGTGCACATCGGGACCGCGACGAAGTGCATTGGAGTTCTCCAGGTCACCAGGATCATCCCATGGAGAAAGGAACTGGTTAGAAAAAATCAGAAGCCATAAAATGCTATAAATTATAAATGTTTAGTTACTTCATCCATGTATAAATGGGATATGGGATAAGCCCATTTATTTAGTAACTGGGTTATACTTAGTTCACCCATTTATAAATGAGATCACCCCACAGCATGGTGAAGCATGGTGCATGGTAAAGCCACCCAGAGTCAGTCCTGCTTTGTTCTTGCCCTTTTTGGCGTCCCATTCGATTTCATACCTCACCTGTGGCATCCATGGCGGATACATGGTTGGAATCCAGTTTTGACTCATTCAAAAATGGGGGCACTATAGAGAGGCGTCAAAGGTTCTCTAATTGCTTGTGACTCGTGACCAGCTGTCCATGCACGCATGCGTGTATTGGAAAAAAACTGAACAAAACAAGTACACTCCAAGACAGGCCCCGCAGAGTTGTTTAATTGTGTTCTAGATGCTCAAGGAAATCACTACTCACACTCCCTCATAGTAATTTTTGATCGAGGACTTGGAGCTTGCGAATTTACAGATTCCAAGCAAGAAATCTGCAATACAACGACCATGTCACCCCGAAGACATCACTATCATTTCTGTAGACATTTCATGCAAAAACTGCAGCATTTCATCAGCTCCTTTAGCCATAATCCCGACCTCCCATGTTATCCCTCCTTTGTTGCCATCTCAAGGGTGAATCTATGTTCCCATTTGCCCTCTGGGGATTTAACATCACTATTGACAATCCACCATTGTAGGTAAATCATCGCACTCAGCTTGGCCATGGCTGTTCGCAGCACATTTTTCAGCGGTTCCCAGCCGTTTCTCCCACCTTCATCCCATCTTGGATGGTGTTTTGGTCCCCCCCGGTGTACTGTCGCTGATGCGCAAAGAGGTCCTCCGACCCGTCGGCTGGCTCGATGAAACCAAAACCTGCGGGCCGTGATTTCTGTGAAGTTTCGTTAAAGAAACACACAGATAAAAATAGAATCATAGTATATCATCATAATAACGTTTGGTGCTTTCAACAAATATCAAAAAAGTTAGTGTCATCCTCGATGGTCACATCGTCAATACTTGGAACCAGCACAGACTTGGCGTCCTGAGATTTTGAGCCGTGGCTATGGAATGGCATGGACATTTAGCCACGGAGCTGCTGAATGACTGATATGATTTGTAAATAGAAGAGGGTTTGAAGCTGGTTGGTAGGGCATGAACCTTAAAGATCATAAAGACTCCATGGTCTGCCACCCACCAACTCAGTTCTTGGACTTTTCTTGGTGCCTTGGGGTTTGAAACCATCAACAGGCAAACCATCCAATGGAATCCAGTCCCCGAAGTAGCCAATAACACAAACCCACCTTTGTCTGTGAAGTATTTCTTCAGGGTGCCTTGCAACATCGCCTGTGCCGGGGGCTGACATCCTCCTAAATGCAGCTTGAGTCGACAGGAAAGACAGCTACTTCATCACTAAAAAGTCAATGTTCAGCCCCTGAGAAATGCGCGAATACAATACTCATAAGACTCCACCCGTTGACCAACATGAAAATGGAGTGTCCTTTCCCCATGTGATCTGCAGGAGTCAATGAGAATGGTCTCGAAGTACCCGAAGATCATGTTCGCAGGTCGATAGCTTCTCCACCAAAATAAACAATGTTGTGAGTTCCCAAAAAATTGGGACGTATCTGTTTGGACGAAACACGAAGCTGAAGTGGCTCAAGTTTGGGCAAACTACATGAGTCCCAAACAATGCCAAGGTATCCCAGGACATCCCATGTGGCCAGGCATGATTTTTTGACGACTTAAATGGGTGAAAAGGTATAACATATAAGAAGCAGCATGACAGCATGATTCTGCTGGGTTTCACAAGTACGCACAAACGCAAAATGTAAAGGGAAGCAAAATCAGCCAAATGACTGCAGTGTGTACCTTTGATCAGATCTGATGAACATGTTGGGCAGCACACAAACAGATTGGCGAAAACACATGTTAGAACACATGAAATTCAAAGGTCCTGCAAATGCCACCTATGTTGAACAGGTTCAAATCGGGCAGCTTTCTGATACTGCCACGACCAAATCACTATGTCTGACGCAAATTGTTTTGAGGGATCATACTTCTATCGTCTTTAATATGTACATATACAATATATATGTATACATACACGTACATACACGTAATTATATTGTATGTATTTATTACATAGATACACACACACACACACTTGGCAATTGACTCCAAAAAGATAAAGCAAAGTCAGAAGTCTGAAAATACTATGAATCCATGAGGTGAATCTCACCTACAGCACTCTAAAAACTCCTTATATTTGGGCGCTTCCTATATCTAATGTATCTGCCTATCTATCCGCCTAATTATCTATCCATCCATCCATCCGTCTATCTATATAATATATCTAGTTGTCTATCTATCAATCTGTAAGTACTTCTGTCCTGTCTGTCCTTTTTTTCCTTTCTTTCCTGTCTTTCCTTTCTTTCCGTTCTTTCCTTTCCTTCCTCTATTTCCTTTCTTTGTTTTATTTCCTTTCTTTCATTCATGATATTTATCTATCTATCTATCTTATCTTATCTTACCTTACCTTACCTTACCCTACCCTAGCTAGCTAGCTAGCTAGCTATCTACCTATCTATCTATCTACCTATCTATCTATCTATCTGTCTATCTATCTATCTATCTAATCCATCTAATCTATCTAATCCATCTAATCTATCTAATCTATCTAATCCATCTAATCTATATAATCTATCTAGTCCATATAATCCATATAATCTATCTAATCCATCTGATCTATCTAATCTATCTAATCTATCTAAGCTATCTAATCTATCTAATCTATCTAATCTATCTAATCTATCTGATCTGATCTGATCTGATCTATCTATCTACAATCTATCAAGCTATCTTTCTGTCTATCCATGTCTATCCATCCATCCATCTATCCATCTATCCATCTATCCATCCAGGCATCCATCTATCTATATCTATCTATATCTAGCTTTACTCATCTACATCTATCTATCTATCTGTCTGTCTGTCTGTCTATCTATGTATCCAATCCAATGTAACCTAGTCCAATTTATCTATCTACCCTTCCATCTATCCATCTAGCGTGCGTATATGTATATGTACATTACATAGTTCCGTCATGCTTGACCCATCCCATGATCTTCGACGTCATTTCCCGTGGCCATTTCCGTTTCCCGTTGGGTCCCCCACAGCAGTGGAAGCGCCGCTGGCGTCCACGCTCCAACTGGCTGCCCGATACTTTCCTTTTCGGTCGTCCCATTCAGCCTGATGAGTTTTCGGCCTATCACTGGGGGTTGGTTATGAGCCCAGTGACCCAGTGATACGTGGACTACCCTCCAGTAACGGGAAATGCCATATCAATGGAGGTTGAATGGGAAAAACATGGAAGAACATCTATAAATTAGCCCAGTGATAGGTGGACTAAGCCTAGCCTATTTATAGGCACGGTTATAACATGTGATCATGGTTCATGGTTATAACCTATACTTCCTAACCGGGACGAACCACTAGCGGGGGTTGGTTGTTACAAGGGCAAATCACTGAAACAGGATTGGGTGGAGGGGGTTAGGAAGATTGGATGGGTATACATATATATAATATGGGATGTATGAATGCATTTATATCCTGAATCAAAGGCTTGTGTACTATGGACCCATTTACGTATTCATGTGTATAGTATGTGTAATATATATATATATATACACAAAATACAACTAATATAATTATATATATGTACAATTATGTACAATTATATGTTGTACATATGATATAAACATCTATTTCAATATTTTAATATAGTATAATTTGCTATCTTATAATATAACATATATACATATTATGATATCTAAAGTATAATCATACATATTAAATATGCACACCCACACATATTATACGGCAAGGGGACAAACTTCAAGTTCTGACTTATGTGGCCATATGTGGCCAGGTTCCATTCTGCCCTCCACATCTGTTGAAAAAAACGATGTGCAAAACACCGCGCAACGCGCAGGTCCACCCGAGCAAACGGAAACAAAATCAGATTTTATCGATTTGTTGATTTGTCCAATTGCAATATATACACTAGTAGATCTTGTTGATTGCTACAAATGTGGATGTAAATCATCAATCGTGCCTTAACTTAGAAATACTTTCGAACCCCCAACACCGGGGTAGATGTTGGAAGATCAAATCGTTCTGCAAAAACTTTATCACCAATCATTCACCAGTCATTTTACCCAGCAAGAATTTGGAAGTGCCGGGTTCCTGCACTCATTCCATGATATCATGGCTAATCTTGGATACAGCACCCTGTTTATCAGAACCTGGGCGATCAAACATTCCTTGACTTTTGCCTGCCATTCACCAGTCGGTTTGCACAGCTACCAAATGATTTCAAGTATAATTAGTTGCCTCCCCATTTCATGTTTTCAACCCATTCACAATCCATTCAATAACCCATTCATTGCCCTCCGGTAATCAAACGTAGCAATTGAACATCCTCCCTTCATGGATGGTGTTCCATTAAAACCTGTATTGAGTTCGGGGATTTCCCAGCTAGCCATGTTTGATTGCACGGGGGAAATCCATGCACCCAAGGCCCAAGGCCCAAGGATTTCCACTCCGATTTGGGCCTCGAAGATCACACGCTCGCCTCCCCGCAGGCTGTCGCCATCTCCGCTAAACCTAGATGTGGAACACACCAATTTCAGCAACAGAACATCGGGGATAAAATTGATGAATCAGTAAGAAATAGTTGTTTTACTCAGTTATGTCAGCATTTGCCAACCACTCATGGTTGTGTCCTCATGTATCCCATTAACCAACGCGGTTGAGGTTCTGATAATTTTTTGTGAAAGTCAATGGGGATCACATCCAAAATCAGGCCCTGGAGTGACATGGTGGGGGTGGAATGCCACTGTCGGCCCCGACCCATCTCAGTCTCCTGCATTGCGAGAATTAACCTCCCATTATCAGTATGAAACAATATGACATGCAAACTGTGGTGCTTTCCGAATGACAATTCCATTGGTCCACGATTTGTGGGTTTGATGCTTGATGAATTCGCCCCCACCGCAGATTGCCGAGATGCTGCAACGTGTGTGCAAAAATGTCGTCACCTCCCTCATCTGGTGTGATGAATCCGAAACCCTGGCAGGTGATGGCAGGTGATGGCAGGTGATGGCAAGTGATGACAAGGGTTCGACGTTTCCAATTGGCCTCATAGTTTCAGAGACAGGTCCACGGATTTCAACTTCCCACCCCGGATCCCGGGAGGCACCTTCTCGGAGACAAATTTCTTCAACTTGCCACTTGGCATGGTTAAGATACACTAATCTGTACGAGTCGTTCCGGCGGCGTGGAACGGGCACGACGTTCACGTTGGACCTTTTCTTTCCCTGGGCCGACCTGGTGACTTCACCCAGTTTCCAGGTGAAACTTCCTGAACCGAAAGGGCGGGTTGCGAAGTGTCATGGTCGTCGTGGGCTCGGCGGGAAACTTGCTGGAGCTGGGTCCAACTAAAGCGCTAGAACTGCATGGAGGGATACCTGGTATGCATACATTCTATGATATATAAAAAACATGTAGACCTCATTGTCATACATATATTATATATATGCATGAATACATTAAATTAATTACATTCCATTCCTTTCCATTCCACTACATGAATACATACACATGGTGTACATGACATATACAAGCTTGGTGTATTGCAAGATCTACGACAGGTGTCCCACATGCTTCTGTAGGGCAACATTAGGATGTACGAAAGCTTCTCCAACATTAGAGAGACAATAGAGACAGCACAGCCTGGTGACTTTTTGAAACAAAGTCGACAGTAGCTTTGGCTTCCTGGAACTCTCTCTAACTACTTCCGGGTGGCAACGACGAAGATTGCCATGATCTCATCTGGCGCAAAGCCTGAAACTAGGCTATTCAAAAAAGTCTGAGCCATGATCATCATTTGTTCCATTCAAATGGCCGCTTAACGAGGCATGCCGTATGCTCCCAGTTGAACCAAAGCCATATCTTGGTTTGCTATTTCCACATGAAAGTCAGCTTCAGTCACCACTCGTTGGCATCTCTGTCGGCTTTGTTGCCCTTGCCATATTTCAGGAACACCACTGCTTCACACTTTGTGGCGGAGCATCTTGAAATCTGAAGGATCAGGGAGGATTAGGGCCGATGTTTGGCCCGTCAAATGACCCACTGATGAGTTGAATCTTGGCCGGTCAAAATGACCCATCCATGTTTGTCAAACAATCTATGGAACATGGCTCATTTATAAGTATCTATAGGAGGCAAAGCTACTAAACATGCTGTTTTTTTCCCTTGCAATCTCTTAAATTACATTGAATACCAGACTGAGTGTAACAACCACATCTTCTCAGAGTGCAACTCGGCATCTCAAATTAGCCAGGTCAATGGAGTCATCAGTGGGGAATGAACTACTATACTTTCCACAATCCATTGTAAATCAGCAGTGCCAATCCAGAATATTCATGAATATTCAAAATATTTTTGAGGATTGAGGCATGTTTACTGTAGTCATGTTTGGAATCTCACATGAATCAGTACTGATCAGTGAGTGATGTTGGGCTCACCCGAGTACAACGCCAACAAACGTCTACGTTGTCTGTTACACATCAGACCAAGTTCCCTAACTTCCCGAAACCCTGACGCTGCTGGTCTCATAGTGTTTCGGGAAAGCCATCACTGTAGCGACCAGCACCTGTGCCACATGGGGGTATCTTCAGGATCAAGAGTCGACGATAGCAGTCAGATGGCTGTTGGGGAGATCAGGAATCTGAACCTTTTTTCATCACATGGTACGAGTACAGTTACCATTCCATTCGTTCCTTTAGCTTAGGTTGGATCTCCATTACCAAACGCGGCCAAAAACACAACAGTACCCAAAGGGGGGAGGGGTCAAAAGATGTCAAAGGTATTTAAAGATATCCCAAAGGTCGTATGAATTGGAAAAAACAGAATGAGACTATGAATGGGGGATCGAAACTTCATTTATCTTCGTTTACCTTTTCGCTCATCAGATGTGGCAAGCTGGGAAATCCCGGAACATCCTGGAACTAAACGGAGGTTCCTGAATCGTAAAATCATCGAACTAAACAGTGGATTCTCCAGAAAACCATGGTTGATTACTGGAGGGTACGCATCGCACCGAGACGGACGGGTCGAAGCGGAAAAGTTTCCGCCAAGTGACTCAAGAAAGGATGTTTCAAAGCCTCTGAGGCTGTAGGTCTCAAACAAGGATCCACCTGTGGCACAAGGGTCTCACCGGGGCACCTCACTAATAAGCAAGAACTCCCAATTCCCAGCCAATGGTTTTGAAATTGCAAGTTGTGGGTGAAATGACTTGAAATGTTTAGCCTTCAGCCGGACAGGGTCCAATTTTGCATCGGACCATGGATCAGTCTACGACATCGTAGACCAAGTAGTTCCGCCTTCTACATCCTGAAATTTGCCTGCGCCTGATGGCCTAAAAATTGTGGACGCAATATAAAGTCAGGTAAATAATGTATATGAAATATATACATATACAAATAAACATATATAATTATATATATATATATATACGCGTAAACTGTAGGTTTTCCATGGTGTTCCAGGTGGTGTCTTCATGGCCCTTCAATGTCTGCTATTCCAGGAATGACCTTCACATCATCCCCCACAACGTCCATGCCTGTAACAAAGAGCTTAAGAAGTCCAAGAAGGCCTGCAGGGAACATGTCCCTCAGGGTATGGCTCAATTTTGGGCGATCACCAAATAAGTTGCCGATGTATATGGGCCACGGTCAATATTTAATATATACCTCCAAACCATCAAAATTGAAGAGTGCATTATCATTTTCAGGTTTTGGGAAACTCTGTTCGTATTCCCTGTATAGTCCATTGTATCCTCATGGTTTTCCAGCAAGGGATGAGATGCTTCTTGGCACCTTCAAATGCAGCACAATGAAGCAAAATTCTCGGACATTCATTTTCTTCATGGAACGGTCGTCACCACTAGCACAACCACCACTATCACATCACAACCACCACTATCACCCACCACTGTCACCACCACCACTATCACAACCACCACTATCACAACCACCGCAACTGACGAAAACTTCATTTTCACATCTTCCACTTTCAATTTTTGAGGGAGGTCTCGCACGAAAACTTCGTTTTTACATCGTCAATTTTCACCTTTTGAGGGAAGTCTCGTACGAAAGCTTTGTTTTCATATCTTCAACTTTTCAGATTTTGAGGGAAGTCTCGCATGAAAACTTCATTTTCACATCTTCCTCTTTCATTTCAACAACTCATTCAGGAAACATCTGAGCCCTGCCATGTCTTGCGCTTGCTTGCTGCTCATCTTGGACGAGCAACGCGCGCCAAGAAAAACAGTTTTTCAGCGAGCAATGGGCCAGTGTCTGGCCGAGAGGGATTATGTGATTTTTTGGTTATCGTTTTGTTATCATTCGGGTTATCGTTTGGGACAACTGGTTGGATCAAAAAAACCTGCAAAACAATGATTCTGGGAAACCTTTCTTTTGAAAATTCTTAATGCTGTCTTGAACAAAGCTTGAGGCTGCTGCGGAAAACGAAAAGCGCAAACTCCAAAAGGCATAGAGGAAAGAGCGGAATCTAGAGCAGCCAGACTGTTCCTGCCGCAAGGCAAGCCCTTGTTCTTTCCTTTCTCTAGCATGGCGCGTTGTCACTAGCAAGAGTTGAGGCAAAAGACTGAAATGTGGCCGTACAGTACGAGTACTTGAAATGTACTCAGCATGCAGCGCAAACAGCAGCATAAACAGACCATCGCCACACAGCAATGCACATCACCAGGTACCACCTGTTCAAAACAGGATTTGGCCGTTTGCCTATCTCTCAAACAGATGGAGAATGCTATTGAATGCCTACATAAAGGCATCGAATAACCTGCACAGTAAGACAAAGGATGATTGATGACCAAGATCAAACATAAGCAAATGTCATCGGTTTTTGAAGAGTGTATTGTCGTTTTCCATGCCTCAGCTCAATTTCCAAAAATAGAGATGCCATGAATACTACTCTCCATTACAGTAAATTTCGGCTGTAGCTCATATGCATCAGTATATATATATAACATACACTGTATGCACAAACGTGAACACATATGAACAATAAAATAAGTGTAATGTCGTATATGGTTGAATACTATTCGAAGGACGTTTAGAAGTCAAACTTCCGACAATATGGACAGCTGAAAAGCAAAGCAGGGAAGAGGCAGAGAGAAGAGGAAGATTAGAAGAAAGAAGAGTAGAAGAGAAAGAGTAAGAAGAAAGAAGATGCAGATGCGCGAAAAGGTAGGAAAGTCGCGAAACACT
>Ga0126342_10011124_pt1 | contig 16086 bp, 14 predicted proteins | sample Cyp1metagenome_FD_92528 | JGI IMG/M metagenome (GOLD analysis project Ga0126342, IMG submission 92528) | Coral microbial communities from Lord Howe Island, Old Settlement Bay, Australia - Cyphastrea 1 metagenome | ecosystem: Host-associated > Invertebrates > Cnidaria > Coral ... | reverse complement strand
CATAGCTACATAGCTACATAGCTACATAGCTACATAGCTACATAGCTACATAGCTACATAGCTACATAGCTACATAGCTACCTACCTACCTACCTACCTACCTCCCTACCTCTACCTACGTACGTACGACCTACCTACGTACGTACGTACGTACGTATATATACATATTTACATTTTTTCACATATATTTACACATTTATACATGCGTATATATATATCATGTTTGTATCAAGTAGGATATCTATAGACTTCGCATGTCCGACGCCAGCTCCCAGGCCAGTGGCTCCGTGGTTCTCTACCGGCCAAAGCGCAGGAGGTGCACGCCGGTGCCAAGGAGGAAAAACTACGTATGTATACGTATGTCTATATATTAAAATTATATGGATCATCAATGATTTGAAATAGTTAATCATGGTTTATAATGGTTTTTAATCGGTTTTAATGGTTTCCAATTCTTTTTCGATGGTTTATGATGGCTTTTCATGTTTTATGATGGTTTTTAGTGATTCGATTTTTAAAAAATAGTTTCAATGTTTTTTTTTGCTGGTAGCAACGATTGAATAACCATCAAATGTTTATCATCAATGGGTATAATGATTGGACACTAATTTAATTAATTTGTATCATCATCAATGGTTTACAAATGGTCTGTAGTGGTTGGGGAATCACCAGAAGAAATGGATAATATTCCATGGACATGATTAATGATTAATACTTCAAATGATGAGTATCCCATTGAAATCAAACCACATATGTTAATCATCATAATGGTTAGATAATGGTTAGATAGTCATCATATAATGTACCACATGTTTAAACATGTTCCTCGGTACCAGATCATAATATTTCCCTCCGTAGCTGGTTGTCAATATAGGATTAGCCAACCAGGGGAATCACCAATAAATACGAGCAATGGGGATACATTCGGGGTTTGGTTCATTAGTTCGTCAACATTTACTGCATCCATCATCGAAAGCATCAGGTGGGGGCCCCAAACCATGGTGAAGAATTGGTGGATTGTGACTTCTCTGGTTTATGGATTTTGATATATCGAACCAGTTCCTGAAGGTGGTTGTTTCAACACAACTGTTGGGCATCGCGGCATCGCACCACTTTGGGCATCAATTCACCAAAGGGGGGTCCTTAAGTCATGGGAGACCCCCAGTTTCAGAAGCAAACATCGGAGCTTGAACTGTGAAACAAGAACTGTCATGGTGACTATTTATTTATTTTGGGGATCATACAACCAATACAACTTACATCAGAAAAAGAAAAAAAAATCTGCTGTGATTCCTCTGTTATGCTGTGTCGAGACATTGGATGATCCCGCGGACATTCTGGCAATCAGACGTGGGAGATCTAAGAAACCAAGAAATTAATGTGTGTTCTCTTTGGTTCAACCAGCAAACATTGGAAGTTCATGGAAGTTCAGTAGCTAACACAGGCAGAGATCTGGAGTGGACAACCAGCCGAAATCAGATCCTGCTGCCGAACTTTCGACAGCTTTGAGTCAGGTTCAAAGTTTTTTCCGGCGACACCAGCAGCGTGGACGAGTTGGCGACTTGGGTGGATGCCGCTGTAGGCGACGTCGAGTCGGGATCCTTTGGGACCGAGCACCACTGAGATACCCCGGAGGGTTTGATGAAGGTGTGGAGAGTATACTTGATCCGTCCATTGACTTTTGGGGGGTTCAAACATGTTTTTTGTTTTGTGCTGAGGGTTTGAAGGCATCAACTTCTTTGGTTAGTGTTTAACCTGCCAAGAGGATCCAAGAGCTGAGGTTTAATAGGTGAAATGCGAGGAACTTCATCGATGAGCTCAGAACAATTCAAGCGACCTTAAGTGGAACCGACCCAAATCATCTTAAAGTAATTAGGGTTGCTTGACCGTTGTTGCAAGAAAGTGCTTGTGTGACATACGATTTACACACCGGCAGTGACTTTTTTAAACACGATGTACTCCAAGTACAAACTATTTTTTGCGCAAATACAGGATGCACACGCATCCGCATCAGCATCAGATTTGACAACAACCACAACCATAGACCCATGGTGAACCACGACCTCTCCTTGGCTCAAGCTTGAAACTGGTTGAACAAACCCGCTGTCCTGCTGCGGGTTGCAGCCAGGGCCCCTGTTTGGTCTGGGACTGGGAGCATCATTGGCCCTGCAAGAGTGACGGAGTCACTGAGTATAGGCTCATGTTTCCAGATTTGTGTGGCTCAAGGTTCTTGGGCCCATTTGGGCACGTTGATAGTGGTTGATCCGGTACTACTAGAATCTACTAGAACTAAAACTGGAAACAAACTTGGAGATCGAGGCATCCACATGGCACCCATGGCACCAAAGACAAGTGTGCCAAGTGTCCATGGCAAGGAGCCTCACCGGTGGATTCCGGTTAAGCATCCCTTAGAGATCTTAGAGATCCTGATCACAAAGGACTTTCCATTTGTTTCACGTGGCGTTTCATGGGGCTCAACCACTGTTTCAACGTTGATTCTAAAGTTGTCTTCACAGTGGAAAGAATCCGACATTTTCGAATTGAGCCAGTGAAGTTTGGAGCAATGCCCAGGTCTTTCTGGTTGATGTTTTGATGGGGCCTCAGTATACTTCCCGTCTCAACGGGAATTTTGGCGACTAAAACAAGTCATAGGGGCCTCTATTGAGCAATGAGCATGTCAGTGTGCTCATGTTTGACATCCCCCGAATCATCCATAAAATGTAAGTAGCATAAATCATAAAGATACTTGGATGCCATCATATATCATTGATATGACATCCATGAATGGAAAGTTAGGTTTGATATAATTACCAAAGATGATCCAAGATTTAGTCCTCTCATCCCCAGCATCCCACCCAAGATGCTTGCGATTTTCGTCCCACGTGTGGCAGGAAAATCGTGTGATCGAGCCCAAACCAAAGATTTCGGCCAAGGATGGGAATTTGTGAATTTGAGGACGTGGATGTCCATTACATGTGCTCCATTTATTATCAGTATGTAACCAACTGCAATGGGGTACCATGAGAAAGGGAATTTTTACCATAGCAACGATGTTTTTTTTTGCCAAAACAACTGGTGAATGGGTCAATAGATGTCTCTCTCCCACTGATTGATGGGGAATTTTGATCCCAAAAACCTGGAATGGATTCAAGAATCGGGGTCCCAAGGTGCACCGAAACGAGATGTGGCCTAAAAGTTGTGGAACTACATCCACCAGTTCCTGACTTTTTTTCAGGAATTAGGAATCTGTTGTTTTTTTTTGATGGCTCATACCCAAGTACACATGATCAAATCTTGACCATATCCCCATAAAACCACCAGCAAGGAACATCTCCAACTACGGTCCTGCCCTGGAAGGACCTAAAAATCCGTGGTCTGAGCGAGCGGAATGCACGGCTGGCAGGCTCCGGAAAGTCGACGACTTTCGACTTCGGTGAATGATGAATTGAACTAATTGAACATTGATTTCATGGTGATTTAACAGACAATGGTGAGTTATATGTGATTCTTCCATCAAATAGAGGAGTCCAATGGGAATTATATGGGAATTATATGGGAATTATATGGGATATCATGGGATATACCCTCAGTTGTCATCAAACATGGCGAAAAAAAATGGGGAATTTCATGGAATTTCCCAGCCATGGAGGTTTCTCCATGAAGCCGATGACTTCACTTTGGGCATAGATATAGGAACTGGGTTTTAGTCCAGTGTGTCCAAGTTTCTTCGGATATGTATGTATACATATATATATATACTGTATTTATAATATGTATGTATATATATACATGTTTGAGGGGATTCACACCATTTCCAGCCGATTTACGAAAATTCACTACGTAGACAGGCGAGAAAAGCGTGGGCGAAAAACTCGTCAGGACCCGGCACCGTGGTGACCAACCAACTCCCCGAAAAGTTGACCCCACAGAACTAGGGACTCAGATTGGCGATGAAAAAGCACCAATGATCTGGCGATGATCAAGAATGGAATGATGGGAATCATAGATGTCCTTTTCCCATTGGTTGGTTGATTTTTTACCAAAAGTACATTATTGGATGGAATGCTAGTGTTTTTTCCCGATGGACCCTGGAATTAAACAATCGATGGTCTACATGCGAACTCTGAGTTCTGGTGATCTGTGATGTATGTCAGGCAGAAAAGTCTTTAAGGATTTTCCAGCAGAAACATCATCAAATTTAGCATATCCATCAAACATATCCTTAAAGCCACTGACAACTTCAGCAGACTTGTTTTTGATGCAGGACTCCTCAGGTCGGGCCAAAACCAGGTGCCAGAGATGTGCGGGGATGAACATGAGTTGATGATGATTGAAACTATATATATTGAAATCTATTGAAACCTGAGTCATTCAATGAACAACTCAGCATTGTAGGTGATTTTAGACCTCTCCAAAGTTGATTTTTCGATGTAGATGGCAGGCACCAAGCCATGCCAGGTCCCGTCACCCCGCGATCTGCACGAGGTGCGAAAGGGGAATTTCCACTGTCTCTATCTAATGATTCGTACAGTTTCCATATGTTTCCATGTTGGATGGTGAGATTCCTAGGGTTTTGTTCTTTCAAGTTTTGACTCGGTGTTTGTTGGTTACCTTATTTTTTAAAATGTTTTTGATACATCGCAAGTATAGAAATCTTGTGTTGCTCAAGATTCCATATCCTTTTATTGCCGACATGTCCATTTATTTCGTGTCAACTTCTCATTTCCTTGAGGTGACATTTCCAAGTTGAAAACTATCGCAGAACTAAATGATCCAGAGAAAACTTGCAAGAACCCAGAAATTGCTGGTAAGACCAAGGTTTCATGTTGTTTTATTATGTGAACAGAATTTACCCGATATTTGTCTTGAACAACTCCATAAGTGTCCTATCAAACATAATTATATAAAAATAATATTCCTTCTCAACTCTCATCATGTTCCCATAATTGTCCCATAGTATCTTCCCCATCCTTTCCCATTGAAAAAAAGAACCAATTCTCATAGTAGTCGTCTTCAAAACACGCTATAATCATCTATAATTGTCCTTGAACAAAACTACAACATCATTAACATCATCAACATCATCAGAATCATTCCATGTTTTTTTTTCCAACATCAACATTCAGGTCAGTCTTTCTGGATATCTTTCACTCTTTCTGGAGATGTTCCGTTCCAAAAACCCTAGGATTTTCCAATTTTCCCATAGGATTTTTCCTCACTGCAGGACGTCCGGATCCCTTGGAGGCGGAGGTTAAGGCGGCCACCGCCGAGGCCGAAACCTTGGAGGTGCCCTGCCCCTTGGGGATTCTGTTTTGGATGGTCCCCTCGATTGTTCCATCCAACACATGGCATAAAAAGTGCATTTTCTACGGGAAAATTAAGGTGTTGTTGTTTTGTTGGTTAGTTGTATATTATTTTTGATGGTTTTTGGATGGATTTTGGATATTTTTCTAGGGATTGGATTTCGACGGGAAAAGACATATTGGGGTGTTTTTGGGTGGTTTTGGGATTTGTGGTATGGATTTGTGTCGTGTTTTGAACCTTGGAATCACATGGGAATTTTGATTATGTGAAAATTGTGGGAGTTGTGTGATATCCTTGTGGGAAAATGATGACATAATGGGAAGAATGATGGGAAACATGATGGTTACTGGTATTATTCGATATTTTTCTCGCATAATTGCGGAATTGTTAGGTAGAATGATGAGACACTTGCTGGAACACTACGCAACTGTAGCTATAAGGCAATGACATTTCAATTGGACATGTGCATAGCTATAGTATAGACACCCTCAAACAGAAAAACAACATCCTACTGAACTATTTGGTAGCTTACCCCTGTTGTTTAACGTAGCTATGGACAATTGCCATGTTTGATAGGTAAAAACATGATGTTTATGATCTATTTAATTGGGCCATGTTGATCCATTTTGCATAGACATGTTTTTAATAAGCCGAAGGTACTATATTATAATTCATTTTATATCATCTATAAATTCTATAAAACATAAATAATCTATAAATCATAAAACATCTATTTCATTGGGCCAAGATGTTTTCGATGTTTTTTGGGGGACTCTGGGACTGGCGGGAAGAAGAGCTCCCCCGAGCCTCCTCTGCATCGCCTCAGGCAGAGTTGAGCACTTTGATGGCTGAATGTGAAGACCTGGAGGTGGGAAGCTGGTCGAATCATTGCAACAAGGCCCTGAAGAAAAAATATGATTCAACCAGATTCAACATATATATGTATATATATACAGTATATGTATATATTGTATTACATGTGTATGATTACATATAATATATATATATATGTATATATATTATATATATGTATATATATATATATATATCATTGTATTTATGAATATATATATGATTATATACAACATACAGTATTTTGATTCAATATATGATTATACACATACATTATATTATATATCGTAATTCTCTTTCTCTCTCTATATACATATACATATTTATATGTACATACGTAAACTACATCAATCCATTAAACCCAAAGAACTATCAAACTTACGTTGGTCAAAGACCTGTATAGAATCATTGGGTTGGCCAGGAAAGGTTGAAGGAAACCAAAGGGATAGAACTTAACTTGGTGGCCGGGATAATTAAATACTATCCGGTAATTTAACACAGCTATGGAAAACACTGTTCATTTATTATCGATGATTTTCCCATGATTATCACTTCATTTTCCATGATGGCAACCCCACTACTAAATAATCCCGAAAATCACTATAAATGGGTGTTAACAATCATTCCCGTACTTTTATTATTGGGTTTCTTATATTAGTTGTGTCAAATTATTCGGATGGTACAACCTATCCATGTTACATTGGCAGGTGCAAGTCGCTGCGGCAGAAGCTCAAGAAGCTGAGGCCTACCCGCCCATCCAGTGGGATTTTCATTATGCAACATAGGATTTAACAAATAGAAACCGGATATAAGGTGAATATATCCTCACAAATATAATCCGAACAGGTTGATTTAATCAAGAACTTCCTATAGCTTGTACCAGCACGGTTGTTAACACTGATAACGTAGTTTATGTGTATGTATATGTGCATATTTGCACATACACGGAAAATTGCCCACTTATATTTGGATTTCTTTGAACATGTTTCGAACAGTTCGATCGAACACACAGAAATTTTATGGTTCTAAAAGGGTGTACATACCATTTTGGGCAAACGATTTTCCCATGATGGCTGGCTGACGTTCCAACTAGGCTTGGTTCAATCCCGGAGTTTCCAAAGCGAAAAGCCTCCGGCATTGACCAGTTGCAGTGAAAGTGAAAACCCTCCATTCTAGCTTTGGTTTATAATGGTTTATATATTGTATGATTATATATGTACATATATTATCTATATAGATTAATATGTTTATATATGATTATATATGTACATACATTGTATATATAGATCCTGTATGATCCTGCAATATTATTTACTCGTCGACAGCTGCTAGTGAAGGTGAATAGATTTAGTAGGGAAACACTGGAGGGTAACCATATCAGCGTTATATAATTTCCCATTCATACTCCCACTATTGCAGTATTAAATCCATCTCATACAACCATTAACAACCATTAAAACCAATTAACAATCATTAGCAACCATTACCGGAACTTATTAGTGTGAATTTATTCATATTGTATTCACGTTCCATTCATATTCCATTCATATTGCATCAACAATCATTATCCCTCGCCGGTGACATTAGGCTGAACAGCAACTCACCAGTCAGTCGGCTGCCATGCTGTCCGAGTGACGCTGGAGGGGATGTGGTAAATATGATTTGGGTATATAGTAACCACCAAAAGATGGAAAAGGAAAATCCTACGGAAAGAGTGATAAATTACTATGTTCGACCTTTTTTGGGGTTGCTAAAAACTGAATATTGGTTGACCAAACTTGGAAATCTACGGATTTGTTCATGATTTCAGATGAGTCGTGGTGTAACCAGAAATATCGGGACCGGGCAAACGAGGATCGCAAAATCTGGAAAGTCTGATGAACGTGCAGGAAAACTATGACCGTTCATGGACATTCGAACATTTGTTGTTTGCAAAATGTGATTTGTTCTCAGTGCGGCGTTGACGAAGTGCTAGGCTAGGAATCCCATTCCGCATGGATAGACACCTAGAAATTTGGATATCTGGCTCGTGGTTTGGCAGTGATTTGGAATAGTCGTTTTATTCCATCATGTTCCATCCTGATTGGAGATGATATATGTAATCCTCATCGACTTACTGCATATTTGATCATATTTGTCATGGGAGTTTCAACCGCTCATCAGATATCGTTGTGGATTCGTGGATCTGTTAGTGGCTCCCAAGATCTCAATCCACCTCGAAATCACTTCCGGGTCACTTCCGGGTTTCTCATGTGGGATGAAGCAAATGACAAACTGCAAAGGGTTGGTTGGAATCTGAACATACAGTACTACGGTATACATTATATATATACACATCCAACCATTATGGAATACATGTTATATACTGTATACATATTATATACATATACATACAGTATATAATTATACATATACTTTGTACGTATATCTGCAATGGTTCGATACATACATATATATATACACATACATGTATCCACTCTATCGTCTCGTATCTATTCTGTGGCTGGCATCACAGCTATGGAAAATTGCCCTCTGATAGTTCGATGATTTGCCTAAACAACATGGTGATGGTTCCATCTACTAAAAAAAGCAGAGGGTAAGAGGTACGATTAAATCATCCATTTTTTTGTTGGGTGATACTTTTAATCCATACCCATCCATACCCAATTGCCTGAAAGAGGTTATTAATCACCATAACCCCTATAAATGGGGCCTATTAAGATTAAGCCACACATGTTTGAAGATTTGCAGGTTTTTCCCAAAACTGGAGAGTCACTGGTTGTGCCTAACTCACCCTCGCTGCCTCGCTTCCTCACAGCGAAGAACGCTTGCAGGCATTGGTTGTTGTTGGTGGTTGGAAATTGCCCTAGAACCCAAACATAGTTTGGGGGTCACCAAAATGGCTGGGCTTTTGTTTTCTGATCAGGTTGGCACCTTTACCAATTTATATCGAAACTTTCCCGGTATCCTGAATGTTTGTCAAATGATGGATTCATCATTGGCATGTGTTTTTTTGTTGGGGGAACCCTAAACGAATCAAAACCATGCGTTTCCATATGAAGAACGACATATTTAACCAAACTAGTAAACTAGTTAACTTTAACTAGCCATCCCAATGTAGGAAGCCCACGGTCGTTTTGCTGCGCCCGTCTTTTCCGAGATGGATCAATGGCCAGGCAGATGCGTGTGGGCGATGGGTGAATTGTACCATGTCATCCACAGAGGTTGTTTTTTTTTTAGTGAAACAGGCTACAAGCAGAAAAGTCCAGAAAAGATTAGAATACTAGAATAAAAGGAATAAACGGGGAACTAGTATGAAATAATGATGTTGTATTGCGTGATTGGATTTTTTTGGGTCTTGGTTTTGTGGATTAGTCTAGATGATATTGATTCCTGGGTAAAATCAGGACAAATGTAAGCCAGAAACAGCCGGAATATCTTGGTGGGTGCAAATCTGTCCAAATTGAAGACTTAATTATAAAACGAAACTCATAGATTCATAGATCTTAATAAGATGTTTGAAAGTCATAAATATGTCAAATCTTTCACAGATCTTTGAACAAATTGACCAGTGAACCATGTGCACCTTTCCCCCGGCCAGTCTAAGCGAGCAGCAGCTGGACCGGGCCTTGTCTGTGCTGAACGTTGGGACCCTCAAAGCTGTAGCTTTTTGGCAGGTCGAAGATAGGAAATGTTGGCAACATTTGTGCAGGTTTCCTACCCTCTGGTAAACTAACATAACTATGGAAAATCACCATTTTCAATGGGGAAATCCACTATAAATGGTCATTTTCAATAGCTATGTTAAATTACCAGAGGGTAAATGATCTTAGATGATCCCTAGATGATCTTAGATGGTTTTTGTAGCATCATCCCAACATAAAATTTCCCCAGTGGAGTATGTCATAACGTATAGATATCTTAGATGGTTGGAGGTCAAAAAAAGACCAGCATCACTTGATGACTGCCTCTCTTTCGCACCTGATGGAGAAATTTCTACCCAGGTGGCGCTGGAGCAATGGCCTGGCAAGGTGTGCGAAATCGAGTTCTGATGTATACCATGTATTGTCATGTACACCTCATGGCATGTGTGTATATATATATATATATTATATATATTATATGATATATATATATATATATATATTATATGATATGATATAGTGATTTATATGTGATATAGTAAGCAGCCAGGAAAAAAAACGTGGTATGTCACCAAAAAGACGTTTGTTTTTTGTCACTGACATGGGTCATTATGGATCATTCCAACTTCAATGGCTCTTCCAGTCCTGCAAACTTGTTGATTTCATTTGCAGCAAACAGTGCTGGATTGTAAGCCAGGTTGGTGATTGTTCTGTTTATTTTTGCATGTTTTTGCAGGTTGTGTTCCGTTCATTGCTGGTTTCGAACTGGTGTGTTTACCAGAACTATTGACCAAAAGTGACTAAAGGATACTAAAGGTAGATGGACAATGGGATATCTATCGATACATGCTGCATCGAGCATTTGGGATGTTGTTGGCCCTGCAATTCAGAGGCTACAGAGCCCAGATATCCTCAAAACAGATTGGAATTGGACTGGTAGAGTAGAGATCAAAACTTAGCATCGTAGACCCGAACACCAAAGCTATTTATATAACGGATTATTTTACCTGCGCATTGCTCAAAATGGATCGGAAGATTTTGGGGCTTTTCCCACGGTGTAGCTGGGAGCAGTTCAAAGCCGCTTGGGAAAATGTGCGGGCTGTATCATTTCACCTTTAACAACAGCCTGGTTGATTGATCTTACCCTCTGGTAATTTAACATAGCTATTGAAAATGACCATTTATAGTGGATTTTCCCATTAAAAATGGTGATTTTCCATAGTTATGTTAGTTTACCAGAGGGTATATCAATTTCATCAAGGATCCCCAATAAAAAAACCATAAAAAAACCCGTGGTGAAAAATCCATCACTGCCCGCATTTCCAGGGCCATCTCGGCTTAAGGGTGCCTGGTGAGCGGGTAGCGCGTGCCAGGTAATCCCACAGGCCGAAGATCTAAAACCGGGTTTCTGATACCGCGGACCTTGGTCCATCCCATGATTTTGGGGGCAAGATGTGTTTCTATCAAAATCTAGGTCCACCTTTCTTGGTAGCATAGTAAGGCTATTTTTTGCTTATACGGGGTAAGATGTATATATGTATACTGTATATATATAATTATATATATACACATTCATGACCAGTTTTATTTGCAGGGTAGCTAAAATTAGTCATGAAGGCATTGAAATGCAAGATACCCTATTCTAATGAAGATAAACCGTGGGATCGAATGGGGTTCCAAAGTTCGAGATACCACATGGCATCACATGGCTTATGAGTCATTGTCTATCCCCAGAGGTATGAACTGTTCCTTTGGGGATAAATGCAATTTTGGGGTACAGCATATCATTTTTGACCCGTACACCACTAACTTGGCCTTCCGGCCGGGTGAACCTATGGCGCCGCGTGGGGTTACCAAGCTTCATTCCTTGAATTTGCTCAACCGATGATACTTCAGACCTTGGATGAATAAAATTGAAATGTTCACCAGATTTGAGGTGAAGATTTATTTTCAGGAAACTACTACATGTGAGGTAAAAACCTATGGTTTCAACAGCAGTATCTATTTGAAGCAATGGGTTGATACTGTAAAGATCCATAAAGTCCTATCAAATCCCATTCTACCACCACGAAACAAATAAGGAATTCCGTTAAATCATGAAACATCCTCCATTAGTTATCTGATTGGTTCCCCCGAAAAGTTCCAGGTTAGGTCCTGGGTGGTAACCACTGGGATTGTAAGGTTGGATTAGAACCCCCATTAACATCCATTAACTGGCTCCATGTATCTGCCACAACCCCTTAGGCCCTAGTGAACCTACCAACTTCACCAACTTAGTTAACTAAATCCCATTCAGCCCCCATTGAATCCCATTAAATCACCATTAAAATCGACATTAACCCCCCCAAGGGGCATCACTGAGCCTGTCGCAGGCTGCATCATAGCTTGGTGCCATGGCCAAGGAAGGCGTGTTTTTTTTGGAAAAAGGCGATCGGCAATATGGGATTACCATATGGATTATATATGGTTATACTTACAATGATAATATATATTGTAATTTCATATGGATCATATAATACTGTTGTAATGTGGGCAATGTGTATCTAATTGCAATGTTATCAGTGGAGAAATTACAAGAAAAACCTTCATTGAAATGGAATCCAACGATCCGCATCTTGAAATATCTGAGGAATATATGAGGACTATTGGATTATACAATGATTATATATCAAAATAGGATGATATAATCCAATATATCATCCAATAATAGGATTATATATTGATTATAATATTTGGACTATTTATTGAATTATATATAAATCTTTGTCAAAATACGAGTTCATGGATAATATGGGATTATTGGACTATAACCCATATTAATAAACCATGAAAATTGTCGGATATTAGAGACTTCACCTCTCCCAATCCCAACAATATTTACGCATATAATGGTTGGCTTGCACATGAAGGCCAATGATCCGAACATTTTATGTGTTAGAAGAATTCAACATTGGAGGATATGAACATATATGAACTATATTATGAACTACATTTTGGAATTCATATTGAAGAATCTGGGATTTATATTTATATTAAGCTCCTTAGCCCAAGTTGATTTCACCAGAAACGCCCGTCTCTTTGGGGCTTCGCCGAAATCCAACCTTGGTGGATTTCACCGGTGCGGCAGGTGTGGTCGATCTGGATGATGTGGAGGCACCGAAAAGCTGTGTCAAGAAAACCAGCATCTCACGATTACAAAACTCCATGAAATTTATAGTTTGTTCATGATATATGGAATTTTAAATTGCATATTCATGGGGATATGAAAATTAATGGACTATTAATGGAAGGTTGTTGGCATATTCATGGCATATTAATGGATTGTTGATGGCATATTGGAATATTAACAATATCCCATTGATACCTTCTGGTAGTGGATTTTTACCGTGCGTTTTGTACATAATGTATTAAACTCGGAATGTAGATTTTCTCACATTGACTCCAGTTTGTTTAATTTCTGAAACAAGACCACCTGGCAACTGCGCGAGATTTCAATCTTCCATTGCTATTGTACTTGTTCGGGGGTTTGAATGTGTAGTGTGTTTCAACCATATATACATATATACTGAGGATGATTGTGTGAGATGACAAACATATTTTGGTATGAGTTACATGCACTCGCCAGTATGTATACTATATATATACACGTAATCACATGACCTACATCATGATATATAATCTATACAATCCATATCATCTATATAGTCTATATAATCTATATAATCTATATAATCTACATAATCTTTAATTTGCATATACATGTTTCATATAAACTCATACAAGATATACACACATATACTCATCCCCCATATGTTCCCTACGTGACCACGGGCTGCCGCCTGAAAGCTGTAACCAGATTGGTTCGGAAGCCTCCCCGACCCCGATCGTCAAACGCCGAAGACTGGTGCCTTGGTGAAAAGAATCGCGAGATTTCTGGCCACTTTGGGGATACGTTTGATGGGATTTCAATGGATTTCATACAATGTGGTGCCCCATAGATAGCGTTCAGTTGAGATATAAGTGGCTGAATTCTATGGTTTATGATACATTATATGATACTTATCACTATAATTTTTATGGGCTTTAACCAATATTCACATAGCAGCTATTGGGGGCCCCACATTGTAGGGATCGGTTTACCCCATTTGGGATGGTGATCCCAAGTGACCAATGTGGAGGAAACAACCATCCGTATTACCGATATCAAAGACCAAGTATCACCCCAAAGTATCGGAGTGCAGCAATACTTGTCAGTGGCACGCGAAGGTGTATTCATCATGTTTATTCGATGTTATTTGAACAATTGCATTGTCCCCGGCTTTAATTGAAAAGTATTTCATGTATATTTCATGGCCATCATTATTATTTTTTGTCACCATGAACAATTACAAGATTTTCACCAGTGTAATTGTTCGTCCCACGAATATTTTAAACACTTCCCCTTTGACCCCATGGCACTGGATCCAGGCCAACATGTTCCACTCAAATACGTGAGACAAACTCATATTGTGATGACATAAATACTGTATATATATATATGTACATATATATATGTTCCAATATACATAACTTGTAAAATATGGTACGCAAAGAAAACATGTGATTCACAATTTATCATCAGGCATTGCAGGCATACCAATCAGGCAGTTTTCGGTTTTATCATTTCTCCGCGCAGGAGGGACGATACCTTTATTGCACCGCCTTTCTGGTTTTCTGTTTGCAAGCGTTTGCCCGAGCCCTCAGACGCGGAGATGACTATGAAGAACATCCGTTTTTTTTTTGTGGTCAGTTGTGGTCATATAGCTACACCACTTTTAATGAAAGTTAATATATAGTACTTAACATAGAACTTGTATAGAATTATATAGTCATTATTAGTTATTATGATACATAGAGCAACTAACTAGCTGTACTAGCTGTAGAGTTAGTCATAGAATTAGTTAACTAGTTAGAATTTAATTGTAGTAATTGTTATTACATACTGTTACTACACTAATTACTTTTCTCCCCATATTTCAATGGTGATGTAGCATTGACTCTGGGTCTGGGGATGACGGCTTCGGTGTTCACTGGGTACTGTGCATCGGTGTTTTATAATTTCATAGTAACCCCCAAAAATATTGGTACCATATGGGACGTATATAATGGGATTTATGTGTGATTTATCTGGGATTTATGTGGGATTTAACCATGAAAAATTATTTACCACCCTATTTTGGTAGCTAAGGTTGCGGCATTGCATTTCGATCTTTGAAATTCCATAATTACCCTCCAGCAATGTAAAGGTTCCAGATGGGTCAGAGTGTTGGATGTTCACACATCTAGCTGTATAGCCACCATGTTTCCATTCACAACGCCCTCGCCCCACCTTGTCTTGATCCATGAGAGAATATCCTGAATCTTTAGTTGAGACCCCAAATAAATGAATGGCAAGTAAAGATTTATATAGATTAATATAGATACGTCCTACCAAATCCTAGCTTTGGGGTTGAACATGGGCCCAGAACCCAAATCTTCAGACTTCAGCACTGGTTGTGCAACGCCGCTACCAGGCCACACTTTTGTTGCTAACACTGTTGCTCACACTGATGCTCGGTCAGCATTTGACTGGTGTCTTTTTGGACTGGTTGCTGTTTCCCCAGTCATAGGGTTACACCCAGTCATCAATCCAAATCATGGGTTCGGGCTTCGGGTATCCCCCAATTCTGGGGGAAATACGGTTGTCCTGCATCAGGTTTTCAGTCCCCCACACATGCAATTTCAATGGTCGTAAACTGCTGGATTTGTGGAACAAAACCTAGAGCTTTACCCAACACATGTAGTCTAGTGGGATGATACTGGTCAAAAATCTCAGTTTACGGAAAAAAAAAATAGGACCGTGGACCGTGGAAAAAAGTATAAATTACTGGAAATATAATTTAAGGTTCCCCTGATCCTTTGGTCCCCTCCCTTCATCCTCTCTGGTCCTCTGGTCCCCTGGTCCCTTGGTCCTTTACATCCTGGTCCTTTACCCTCCTCATCCTTTGATCTCCGGAACTAACCCTATATGTATATATAAGCCCGAAAGCAACCTTGAATAGGCGCACAATCAAACAAGCACCAAACCAACCATTATGTGATCGGCACTATATAACACAAACGTAAGCATAAAGAAACACCAAATCAACCACAAATAAACCCAAATTCAATCTTACATAATGCAATCCAAATAATTAAACCATCAGCAAGCCTAAATAAACAATAAAATAAGCCCTAAACCAGCACTAAATAAACCCATGCACTACAT
>Ga0126342_10011123_pt1 | contig 16086 bp, 21 predicted proteins | sample Cyp1metagenome_FD_92528 | JGI IMG/M metagenome (GOLD analysis project Ga0126342, IMG submission 92528) | Coral microbial communities from Lord Howe Island, Old Settlement Bay, Australia - Cyphastrea 1 metagenome | ecosystem: Host-associated > Invertebrates > Cnidaria > Coral ... | reverse complement strand
TATCTACTGTATCTACTGTATCTACTGTATCTACTGTATCTACTGTATCTACTGTATCTACTGTATCTACTGTATCTACTGTATCTACTGTATCTACTGTATCTACTGTATCTACTGTATCTATCTATCTATTTTACAAATCCGTGTACTTTCAGTAGCAGCAGTGTAGTAAAATATCCATGGATATCTTTAAATCACTGGCAACAAAAAATAGGGGCTGCCCCTGCCTCCACAAACCTCAAGGTATCTACAGCCTTTTTGTTCCCATGGTCGTCTGAAGCTGATGGTTCAATGCCTCCGTATGTTCGGAATACAACCGCATCATATGCACGCGGGGGCAGGGCACATGATCAACACCAACACCACCAAGCACAGGCAACCCTTGTGGCATTGCCGGTGTGCGAAAATCTACAAAACAATATACATATGTACGCGTATGTTTATGTGTATATATATATATGGGAATGGGTCAAAACCATGTAGCCCTGTAGTTCACATCAAAATAGCTCGGATTTATGGATGTTCATCCCCTAATAATAAACTGTATCTATAGGTATTGATCCATAGCCATATAGCCTTCAGCTGCCGAGGCGCAGGCGCTCCTGCGCAAAGTCGCTCTTTCCGATGCCCGGAGCCCCCCGCCTTGGAGGCGCAGCGGCGGGTGATGGGTCCCGTCTGGGTAGATGGAACCATTTTTCACCACGGGGCCCTGGTGAAGGGGATACAAAACAGCCAACTCTTTGATTGGGATTTGGGGCATTTGCATTTGGGGAAGCAAACAGAAGCTGATATCATTTTTTTTTGGAATGTTCTTTTGAATCATCTTTGGAGGAAAATACCACCAAAGGGCTCGAAGAAACAGAGGCACTTGATCCCACAGGCCATCGATATATCCAACCCGCAACCTCATTTTTACCATTGTAGATTTTAAACCTGCTAATGGGCGTTCACGGTCGTGTTATGCTGCTCTACTTTTGGGAGCTTGCAAAGCCAACTTGCCAAGAAAATCCACAGAAAGCAATTGATTGTTGTTCTCGTAGTTTTTGCCAGAACCTGTGTCTGATTGTTCTCAGAGTTTTTACCCCACCCAGGACCCAGATGCCGGAAAATCCATCCTGACCTCCCTGTTCCAACAGAAGGATCCACCGAGCAGCAAGATGTACAACTCTCGAGGGAACCGAGGCTTGGACACCACTTTCAGCGCATAGCCTGCAAGGGCCAAGAAAAACTGCCAAGGGCCGCCCTAAGGTGACAACTAACAATATATATAATATATATATAATATATAATATATAACAACACTACGAATGATTCACGATTATCACTCATCATAATACTAGGAACACTAGTAATAATACGACAAGACCCTGAGGTTTGCCCGGACTCGCAACGAGCGTCTGGGCAAGCCAGGATGACGATGATGATGATGATGATGATGATGATGATGATGATGATGATGATGACGATGACGACGATGATGATGATTATGATTATGATGATTATGATTTTGATGATTTTGATGATTTTGATGATTTTGACGATTTTGATGATTTTGATGATTTTGATGATTTTGATTGATTTGATGATTTTGATGATTTTGATGATTTTGATGATTTTGATGATTTTGATGATTTGATATCTTCTTGAAACCCTAAAAGAAACCCTAATGACTGCACTGTATGGTGAATTGTTCCATGGGGGCGGGGGATTTAGATATCTTCTTGAAACCCTAAAAGAAACCTTAATGACTGTATGATGAATTGTTCCATGGGGCCGGGGATTTGGATATCTTATATCTTCTTGAAACCCCCAAAGAACCCCTAATGACTGTATGGTTAATTGTTCCATGGGGCCGGGGGACTTTGATATCTTCTTGAAAGAAACCCTGCTAATGATTGATATGATTGTATGGCTAATTGTTCCATGGGGCCGGGGATTTGGATATCTTCTTGAAGCCCTAAAAGAAACCCTAATGACTGTATGGTTAATTCCACATGATATGTAGAAGCGACATGTTCTGGTTGTATGATATGTAGAAACATGTAGAAACAACATGTTGTGGTTCAGACCCTGGCAAAATAATTGAACATAAACTCCTTCCCGTTCTTTGACGTCGAGACTTCCCTGGTATTTACCGCTTTTTTGGGCTTGGGCAAACATCGGGGTTTGTGTGTAATAATAGTAATGACTAGTAGAAATAATTAATGGTAAGAATAATAAATATTAATAATAGTAATAAGATGTAATAAGTATATAATAATGATGATGATAAGCTGGTTGATTGGCAAAAACACCAAAAATATCACACTTGCTCTGGATCTTCATCCCGCCAAAATGATGTGGGTAGAACAATGCCATAAACCACTACCATGACTGGGAATGGTAACCATACCATCTGTGAAAATGGTGATGACTGGGGGATGCTTTATTATGGTTTATTATTGTTTTACTATGGGGTTTATGATGGTTTATTATGATTTATTATGGTTTATTATTGTTTTACCCACATTATATACTAAAATATATGACTTCATATACCCTCTGGTTATTTAACATAGCCATGGAAAATCACCATGTTTAATAGGTAAACCCAGGTAAACCATCTATTTCGATTAGGGCCATCGAAAAACCATGGCTATGTTAGTCATAACCAGAGGGTAGCTTTCGACACAGCCCCATCGAAAAGAAGCCATGGAGACATCACGCTTGGCATCCCAACGTGACACAGCGACACGCTCCGTGTCCGACTCGGCGCCGCGATCGAACAGAAGCTGCACCTTTTCAACGTCGTCCACGCTGCACCGTTGCAACGGGAGAAAAGTTGCACTAAAAACAAAAGGGGAGGTTTTGCAGAATCACAATGACAATGGCAACAAAATGTGGTAGTAGTGTATAGCAATGTATTTCAATACAAGATTACCATAATAATATCGCAACTATGGTTTAAAAAAAAAAAGAAGCAATATGCATGATGATAATGATGATAATAATAATAATACTTATAATGGTAATAATGGTAATAATAGTAATAAATACAACCATCATCATCGTCATCATCATCATCATCTCCCAAAATGGTACGGTACCTCTCAAGCCGGGAGCCATCTGCATGACAATGGCCCCTCCTACCCTTGCAAGACACACACAGCAAGGGGCCCAGTGATACTTGCTCCGGCCAAAAAAAACCGTGGGAGTCCGGTAGACGACATGCATGTGAATCAGAATTGCTCTAACGGAAAAGTTGTGGACAACCTCACGTTTGTTTTGCTAATTTTGGAGAGATTACTCATGCGTTTCTCAAGGATAACTGCAAGGTTTCTTTCACCATCCCAATGACAAAAATGAATAAACATTGGGAGTATGATTTCTGATCCCAATCATCAAGACCTGGCAGTATAGGTTTGGCCTCAAATTGGTCCCAAAAAACCACAATGTCGGTCATTTCTAGTCCTGCTCTCATGAAATTTATCACTTTCCTATGGAAAATCACTATGTTCAACAGGGTACGGGAGACCATGTGCAAAATGGGCCATTTTCCATAGTAAATTGTGGAAAAAATGACCCTCCGGGTAACCCATCCACCGGCCCAGCCGCCAGTTGTCTCACACATTCCTGGGGCCCTCCTTCGATCGCTGCAGCCAGTGAAGATGAATCCAGACCATCCTTGGATGCTGCTAGCCTGTGCTGAATCCAATATGTGTTGGATATTTTTTTGTAGGAACCCCAAACACCCCAAAAACACAAAAGGGCAAAAATTTAAGCCCCTTTCTGAACAAGAAATGAAATGGAAAATGGATGGAAAATATGCCAAACATCCCATTCAATTTCAGATAAAAACAATTGCAAATATAGAAATCCTCAGTCTCCACCCCAGCCCCGTGCACCTTTGGTGTACCCCATGGCCAAAGGTATCCAAAATGACCGTGGTTTCTTGGGACATTCTCATGTCCCACCTCCTCGCTTTCGTGCCCTGGAGGAAAGGCTGGCGGTCTCGGCAGATCTTCTTCCTCGCCTGGGGAGTTTCGATGGTATCCATTCCTTTAGCATCCGCGAAAATGGTATGTTTACCTGGCAAAAAGGATAGGTTCACACCACGAAAATTGGGGAGTTAAGCAAAAAAAAAATGGATATGACCAAACAAAAAGCAGGAGGTTAAGCCACAAAAGCATGAGATTTCACAAACAAACAGAGTGTATTCACCCAACAAACGTCAGCAGAAACGTGCGGACATCAAGAACTTGTAGAAATGGTATGTTGTCAACGAAAATTGGTCTGGAAATGAGGAACCAAAGATAAGAAAAGGTTAGCACAGTGTGAATCACACTGAAACCTGCGCCCCAAACATTGACCCTTTGTGAGAAGTCCCCAGTCAGACACAATGGTGAAATGGAAGAAAAACACGTAGAAAGTCCGATGGCAGTCCGATGGTTCTTTATCATCTCACCCATTAAGAAACAACCAGAAACCTAGGATTGGTCTTGGGTTCATTCATTTCTAACACCATTTTGGGGGGATGTTGTCATGATTTTTTGGGGGAGCGGATGATACCAGAAATGTTTGATGATGGACTATGATTTTGCCCAAGGGAAATTGCCATGTTGGGAGTGTATACAGTAGCCCATGTTCAGGCACACGCATCATCTTGCTGGAGAGTCTATCCCCATCATATTATAAATGATACATTACATAATGATATATATATATATATGTATATGTGTATAATGGTGTGTATATATAATTATATATAATGATATATAATGATATATAATGATATATATTGATATATATATATATATAATGGTATATATAATGATATATGATGATACATAATGATATATAATAATATATAATGATATATAATGATACATAAAAATATAAAATGATATATGATGCTATATGATGATGTATAATTAATGATATATAATGATATAAAATGATATATGATGCCATATAATGATATAAAATGATATATATATATATAACGATATGTATATGGTGATATATGTATATATATATAATGATATGTATATGGTGATATATAGTGATGTATAGTCTAGTGATATATAATGATGTATATATATATACAACATATGATATTCCAATACTATCCCATGATATCCCTATGGTATCCCCGTGCTGCCTGCCCCCACCGGCTGCGCCATCTCCGCTCGTGGGGGTGGAAAGGGCGGAGGCCGGGGCGCAACGGGCGCAACACGCCGCCGTGCCCGTGCCGCCTGCTGCTCCTCTTGCTCCTCTTGCTCCTGGAGGAAAACCATCACCAGGGAACCCAGGGAAGCCCGGGTTACCCCCCAGTTTTTTGATGATCATTCCCATAGGATCCATGGTGCTGCTATATATGGTAACATGGATCCCATCATATAGCCCCAATGTTAGCATATATACCAGCACCATGGATCCTATGGGAATGATCATCAAGATTGTTTCAATGATATTAATGAATATTAGTGATATATATAGTTCATCAACTATAAAGATCTACTGTGATGTGAAAAAGATTGATCTTTGTGAAAATCATCATGAACTCACTCTAGGAACACAAGCATCAGCCAACCTCCGGAAAGATGAGTCTTCATCAATGTTCATGCATTCGGCCCAGAGAACCCGCCTAGCATCCAAGCGGCAGCCAAGCCAACTCCCTAGCAAAAATCCTGCCCACACAAACCCCAAGTCATCATTCAACATCGTTAAACACATTCATTCCCCAACCATTCCCCCAAACTATCAGCTGACCCAAAAAAAATACATATAACTAAATCAAGATTGTCCTTTTGGCAATCATGAAGGGGTCGGTTTGGTATATATAGAATATTTCATCATTTACCTGTCGGTTGTTGAATGGGGAACCCTCTATTAAATCAACCAACAAGTGCAAAAACGACATCTATAGCCTATAGCCCAACCGTTCCCCCAAGTATCAAACGAACCCCCATCATCAAGATTGATATTCATGCTGAAATCGTTGCTTAAAGTCAGTAACCCCGGAAACCCCGATCAAAAAAGACACCATCCTCCAAACCACCAGCTAACCAACCCCAAACCCTGTCCCAAACCAAAATATTAATATTCATATTTACAATAACAACCCTAACCCAAGCATCTCCCATAATCACTAAACCCAAGATTGATATGTATATTATAATATATATATATATTCACTCAACTTCATCATGTGTCATACTAAAGTTCATATATATATATATATATATAATTCATATATATATATCATAATATATTCACCAGAAAAAAATCCAACCCCGCTGACCCCAACGTCCGGGTCCTTGATCTCCCTCTTGGTGCTCCGCAAATCTGCCTGCGGCGCGAACTTCCGCTGGAATATCTGCAGCAGATCCTCGTGGCCGCGCAAGATCTTCACGGCCAACCTGGCGCCGCCGCGGCGCCGAAACACGAAATCCTGGTGGGAAAAATTATGGGGAAAACCACGGGAAAAACATGGGAAATCATTGGATAAATCTGGCACAGGATGAATTTGGATTTGGACGTGTTTTTTGGGGGGGACTGAGTTGCTGTGGTCCAATGTGACGAAAGTTTGGTGTGCGTGAGAGCAAAAAACGGCAGATGTAGCCAGTGTTGAGGATACAGCCGAGAATCAAGGACATTTCTTATTAAAGTCATTGTCCAAGAATAGGTTGGTTGTTGATGTTGCCGTTGATTTCAATACTGCATTTCGCAGGAAACTGGAAATTCATGGCTATCTTTTACATTCTTTCACTTGACACGTTGCAGGTGCCGAGGAACATTCGAGACACCTAGAAGTGCACAGTGCTCTCTAGGATCTCTAAAATCGCTGTTGAGACTTGAAATCTCGACTACCAAGTGCAAAAAACATCCCTCTTTATCATAGTCATAGTTCATCATGTTTCATCATCTTTCACCAAACCATTTATAATTCATTGAGTAAAATTGATAGGAAACTACCAGAAGGTGATACAATTATCCATTATTTGTCCATGATTGTTGGTCATTATCCCATTTTTAACCTTTTATGAACAACTGTTAATCATTATTAACCATTACTAATCATATCTAACCAGCATTAACCATTGCTAACCATGGATAACCATTGCTAACCACCTTTTAATCACCTTTCATCGTCACTCAGCTTGGAAGATTGGGCTGAGCAGCTTCACATCCACAGTGCCCGAGAGCGCCACCACGAAACGATGATATTGCTCCACCTGACATGCAAAGCTAGGGAAAGCCATGGATAGATCCAGACCATGTTCCCGAACCCATTTGGTAAACGTTTCAGAAAATCATCCGATTGTTGGTAGAATCCCCATGTTGCCTAGATCTAAAAACAACGTTGGAAAACATGTGGGTTTCTGCTTTAAAAGAATACCAACGATACCCCAAATCGATCCAAATCGAGCATCAGGAGTCTGGTTATCGTGGCGACCCCCAAAAGAAATATTGGTAAACTGCAGGGTTTATTAATCCCATTATGCCATTATCATAAGGAATAATAATTCCAAACAATCCATAAATGATCATTGATTATTAGATCGTATTAGATCCCAAGAATATCCCATAAATTGACCATTATCTACAAATTATCTACAAAATTATCTACCATAATAAATCCATCATATCCCCATTTTTCGAGGAGAATTCTCCCATCTCCCCAGCGGACCTTGCCCCACTCCATGAGCCGGCCCTTCACCGCGGCCAAAAAGGCGGAGGCCGACATTTCATCGGCTTCATTGGGGCCCTGGCCAGCGACGGGATTTGGCCTGCTCAAGTCACCTAAAGGGGTCACAAAAAAACTGGGTGTCCTTTCAAAACATTTCAAAACATCACCCAAAAGTACAGATATATTTTTTTGCCTACAGAAATATTGTCTATGGTACATGATTGTACTTTTTTTATTACCCAAACGACTATTCCTAGTGGTATTCAGATATATGGGGATAAGTCAAAACCCTGGTACCTTTTGTTCACCCCAAGTCATAGCTGGGTTAAAATGGATGTTCATCCCACTAAAAATGGTATTTTCATAGGTATTGACCCATACCCATATATTTTTTGGCACCCTGAAAACGTCGAAACAGAACTGGTCCAAGTCCGGGCGCCTCCGCAGGCTCCGCAGGCTCCGCAGGCTCCGCAGGCTCCGCAGGAAACGGGTCGGGCGCCTTTGGTGGGGCTAATCGTGGAAGAACTATGGTTAAGGTACCCTCTGGTTATTTAACATAGCCATGGAAAATCACCATTTTTAATAGGTAAATCAACTATAAATGGGCCATCTATACCATGGCTATGTTAAATAACCAGAGGGTAATTGAATTTATCATAGGCATCCCAAGACTATAATCAACTCTGATAATTGATGATAATGATGATCTATATGATGATAATTATAAGATTGTAAATTATAGCTATAATATGATGATCTTAATTAATTGGTATTAATTGACTACAATCAACCTATAAATGATAGGATGAATTTCATTGTTGCTGCTTCAATTCTTGTTTTTAGCGTCGTTGTCACGAAAAAAACAAGTTGTTTTCCCGGTAGGGTCACCTTTCTGATTAGTAATTATCCTTATCTTTTTTATGCATCTAGATGCATCGATACCATCAGGGACACCATGTTTTATACATATCCCAGACTCATGACACCAGGTCACCGTCGTCGCAGTGCGCTTTTTGGGCCGTTTTTTCGCGGCCGGATCTTCCTCCGCCTGCCTCCCGGGGCCATGGAGGTGTCGTTTTCGCTGGGAAATCAACGGAGGGATGTTCCAACGAGCCATGTTTGATGACCGGGTAACTGGATTACCCTCTGGTTATGTCAAACATAGCTATTGAAAATGACCATTTATAGTGGATTTACCCATTAAAAATGGTGATTTTCCATAGCTATGTTAAATTACCAGAGGGTATACCATGGTTTCGTAATGTGATTTTGTCGACTTTGTCGAACATCCAGATTCTTGCATATCACTTGAAGAGAGACAAACAGCTATTGCTGAAAAACAAGAATGGCAGTAGAAATCAATGAAAATGGCTGGTAACATGTGGTTAACCATGATATACCATCGTGTCTGATTCACAAATTGTAGGTGCAGTTATCCGATCACCAAGGTTCTATCAGGGGGTACAATGCCACTGGTTTATGGGCTATGGTCATCCATCCCATGGGAATATCCCTCAATATGGGTGACCATGGTACCACAATTTACCTGTGAGATTCCAGACCTCAAAACATCCAAATGGGTCACGTCCCAAGAAACTTTGACTTTATTGGTTTCTGTCATTTCAGCCATGATCATAACAAATCTCAAATACCAAACATCTTACATCATCTTACTTAGCTGGTGAGTCTATTTTTCATGGGTAAAAATCAAGCTATTGGGCTATTGGCTTTACCCCCCAAAAAAAATGCAACAACTCATGATTCACAACTGCACCTGGCCCGTCGTTGCCGCAGCCGCTCTTTGCGGGACATTGGCACCATGGCGCCTTCGAAAGAGCCCGCAACAAGTTTCCCTGCGGCTGGGCTGCGGTGCAGCCAAGTGGAAAAATATGGGTAGGTAGTGATAGGTCTGACTTGATTTGGAAATTTCATCCAAAAACCATGTGTTCATCTTGTTTTATTATGGGACACAACTGTGGCGCAGATTATCATATTGTCATTTGCTTGGAGCCTCCAATGTCACCTGACACCTTGATGAATGGTCAAATTTACAAAGCGGGAGAGTGCCACCTGCCACCCTGGTCCAGAAATAACACAGTCTCAGTGAATAAGTTGAGTGATGCGCCCCACAGGGATTGCCAGGAGGTAACTTTCATGATTTCATTTCAGCCAAAGTGTGAGAGCTCGAGGGGCCGCGGCGCACTGGGTCTGCTTGATACCATCATGAGGTCGGTTTGAAGGAAATGTTACAGGCTGTAAATAGCCCCTTCATCCAACTCTTTTCGTTTCTGGCCATTTCTCGTTGGATTGGACTTCGCTAAAAGCTTCCAGATTCTTGTGATGGTGACAGGCTTCCAATTCTTGCTACATCTTGATTCCTGAAGATTTGATGTTAGGCTCAAGGCCGGTCAAGGCACTCAGTGAAGCCCAAAAAAAGAATGGCACTTTACTTTACAACAGCCAAAGCCCATTGAAATACCCTCTGGTAAACTAACATAACTATGGAAAATCACCATTTTCAATGGGTAAATCCACTATAAATGGCCATTTTCAATAGCTTTTTGTATGTTTACCAGAGGGTACTCTCCGGGCTCATCAAACGTGGGACATCCCCCCGCTGTGGCCACCCAGCATGATCTTCCTGGAATCATTCGCAGGAATGATCCATCTCCTAAGTGATCAGGGGCCAATCTGGAGCCCCATGAATGAGGGGGTTGCTGAATATATCTAGATATTATTAGATATTATATATATATATCATATTTATCATGCTATATCATGATAATATATTATATCCCATATAGGGGGATTATCCATCTACACCTCCGCTGTGCGTAGAAAAAATCGGCAGCCCAGGAATTCGGAGAGGTCGAAGCAATATACTTTCTAACCAATATGTATCACGAACAAGAAACATGTTTATAGCTCTTAACTGAGATATATGTAGATAGACTTAGATGGATGCATATTTGGGATTTTTCACCAAACTTGGCAAATTCGAGGCCACCAAACTTGGCGAGTTCACTGATGCGAGGCCACCCCCGTGCCCTACACAATCCACGTCCGAGAAGTGTAAAGGTGGGGATGGGTCAAAACCATTGGAAACCCCTGTAGTTCACATCAAAATAGCTGGTAAATGGCATTAATAGGTATCATCTGTTATAATCATCTGTATAGATCTATAACCATCTATAATCATCTATAAATCTATAACACATCTATAATCATCCCCCTAAAAATGGTATTAATAGGTATTGATCCATACCCAACTAACCAAACATGGGTCAACTTACATCAGCCATAGACCAAAAACTGTTCGACTCCCCCGGGCATTTCCAGGAGCACCGACTTCAACACGTCCTGCGGGTGTCCCAGAGGATTGGAAAAAGTTGAATGGAAAACCCATCACTAACAAGTTGCCTCCACATCTTCCACTCTTGTCCATATTTTTACATATTTTTACTATGAAATCAACTCCAATCGGTTTCGGTGCACTCAAACTCCAGATGGTTCATGGTGAAATGTCTCCCTTCACCATCCGAATTGGAGATCTCCTGCATCTGCTCAGGTTCCGTGATCACCTTGCCATTCTTGTCCCGTCGTTTTGTGGCGATTCTTTGTACCTTTTCCTAAGCATGGCGCCCAACATCCCCAACGGTAGTGTGGAAAGCCCCAGTGGCTAAACCCCAATTGGGAATGCTTGGAATGGTCCATTCCTGGGAGATTTTTGCAGTCCGTGGTGTATCCGATCCAGGGAAGATAGTGCAGTCTGGGTCACCTGTGAGACTTGACCAAAAATGACCAAAAAACAGCCATGTTTTTAAGGCAGAGATCCATCTTTTTTTTTCATGTTTCACACCATTCCCTTTCGCATCTTTCGCTTGAAACATTCAGTTGTTGGGGTTCCAGAATGGACACTGGTTTACACTGATCACGGACAAAACATTTGAGGCCCAAACAATGGTCGCCTGCGGTCAACGGCTGATGAAATCTCAAGAATCCTGAAAAACAGACCCCTCCCTTCCTGAAAAATAAGAAACCAACGGAGATTCCGAGTCCTTGGTAGCAAAAAAAACCATTGAGATCTCCGACAGATTTTGGGAATGAGGTCAAAACTGTAGCTATGAAACCACAGGCATGTTGCTTAGCATTTTGGAGTTAAACTCCATCCATTTACAGTAATCCATTTATGAGAAAAAAATGGCAAAACAAATTTGAACCTCTCAACATCCCAGGTTTCCCACCGCCTGCAACAAGCCTGCTTCGTCCACCTCATCGAAGGCCTAGGCCACAAAACCCCGGAAACTTTCCCAACAAACCGATGATGGCGAAAATCCTGCTGTTGCTGTGGCAAAACCAACTGAAAGTGGTTAAAGAAGGAAATCCATTTAAATTTAAAATATATATAGTTATAGTTGAATGTCAGAAAAAAAAATGTCGACTTTCAGATTCATTAGTCATTACACCCAGGGCAGTTCTTGGATCTCTCCCAGCATTGGGTGGATCTCCCAACAACATGGCTGGTGGGCTTGGCAGGGTACATATCCATCGTGCCCATGCCGCAAAATTTCAGTGGTCGCTGGGTCAAACCATTCGTCACCCCCTCATCTAAATCAACATGGTTGCTGGGTAGAACACTGGTTTGATTAGACTACTTGCCATTGTCCCTTGTGTTTCATGGAAAAAAAAAAACATTGTTAAAAGTGAAGAATTACTTTCTTCGAGTTATCTCCACTCTGACACACTATTCTGACTGACATAGTTTCTGACATACCATCTGGAAGTATATATGGCATATACCCTAACATTCTATCTGGCATTATTTCTGGCGTTCTATCTGGCATCTATTCTGACATTCTTTCTGGCATCTATTCTGGCATTTTATTTGGCATGTGTTCGGGTCCGGGCGCCCTGTTGGCAATAGGGGGTTCGGGTCCAGGCGCCCCTGGAAGGCATCCGGAGCTGGCAGAAGGAGAAGGCGGAGGAGGAGCGGGAGGAGGAAGAAGGTGAAGGTGAAGAACGTGAAGGAGAGTAGGAAGAAGGAGTTGCACCTTTGTTTAAAATCTAGAGACCCGCACCTGGTAGGTGGGGAAACATGATTGCCATTTTATTCTCACATGAACCCCATGTTATAACCATTTTTATGTCCATATGATTCCCATAATATGTTTTCATATGAGCAATCAAAAAATACCCCTATCCCATCATGAAATACTAGTTGATTGATAGGTTTCCCTATGGTTATCATAATTCCCAATACATGAGCTATGTACAATTAGTCCCTGTATCAACCAATCAACCAGGGTATAATAAGCATCATGTATCAGTTATATCCACTTATATCCCATAATCTTTGCTTAAAACCGCTATTAAATCCCCCAATAATCTTCAGTTATCAACTATATCCCCATATTGATGGACACATATTGATGGTTATTCCACATGATTCCAATATCATTCCAATATTATTGCCATATGATATTGTGTCGATATTAATGTCTATATCTTATTGCCACCTCCGCAGACATCACCAAAACTAAAACCCGCCTCACTCGGAAGCTGTCGGACATCGGTGGCCTTTCCGCGGTAGACCTCGGGTGGAGAACCCTGGCCGTTTGATGGTTTTATCATGATTATATAATGTGATGTTATAGTGATTATAATGAGTATAAGGTAATATATGTGATATATATATATATACATACGTACAGTATACATATATATATAATCATAGGGAAAGTGATTCATTATAATGTGATTCTTAACATGATTGTCAATATATCTGTTGATATGATGCTTAATATGATGCTTGATATATTGGTTGGTGTGTTGTTTAGTAGAATGGGTACATTGCGAGAATAAGACATGGTTTGCTGGAAAATCCTCCATATAGTTTGATGATGTTCCCAGGTAGAAAGCGCCATGGCTAGTTCGGGGATTTCGCAGCCAACCATGTTGGATTCCCAAATGGTAGTACAATAACCAGCACTGCCAATATAGGAATGTGGATAGTTACCATAATGGATTATGATTGTATACATAATCATTATGTGGATAGTTTATGATAATCATCGAAGGTATATAATGTGGATAGTTACCATAATGATTGCTTGATCATCCCCAATGTATTGGATAGTTTTTTAGCACCTGCCATGTTTAAAACCCACTCTGAAAAATGGCAGAATCAAAGAACTGGGAGAATTCGCCGGGGTGATCCACCCGGGGAGAGCAACCAGCAAACATTGGCATCTTGATGTACAAAACCAAGAGGGTCACAATGGGAAATACATGGCAAAATCATCAACAATCCATGAAATTGGCCTAGGAAATACATCAACAGTTCAACAATTCCATACAACATCATACAACCATGAATCATGGCGGGTTGGATCAACAATGGCTTCTTTGCATCATTTGCGGGTGTGTGCTCATGGTTTTGTCGGCTGTCCGCTGGAGCCTGGGCAATGAGGAACCAGAATTCATTGGTTTGGTTTTCTTGGGACAATCTTAACAGGAAACCACGCTTTTCCCTATCAAATATCGAAAAAATCCTGGTTTCCAGTCCCTTAAAACCCATTCAACAAATTTGAAGAATTCATACCCTCCAAGTCCAACTGGAAGTCCCCCTCTGCCGAGCATCGATGAGGCCTTTCAACCTCCGATGAGTCCTTTCTGGCGTTCCCTGGGCGTCACCAAGTTGGGACGAGGCACTCAGAAGGCAAAGGCAAAGGCCGCATCAAACATCTAGAGATGTATATTGTATATAGATTGTACAGTAACATAAATATCATATAATATATATATATATACAATATATATATACATATTTGTGTACCGCCTAGTCACCGTAATAGTGAGCACCAGAAGAGCACCATAAAAATCACGAAAAAAAAAAGTGATAAAAGGAGGCCTTTTCCAAGGATGATATACGTATATATATATATATGTGGGGGGGGGGACCTTTGGGGTATATTTCGTCCGTTCCGCAAGAGTCTCACATCATACATAGTGCATAAATCTTGAAAACAAAAAAAACGGTTGTCTTCTTCGGCAAAACTACGACTTTTGAGTGGTAGTGACAACGAAAATTTACTTTGTCTTTGGAAGCACCCTTGCTGCAATTGCTATTGGATTATGAATACCTTCAGTACCGAAAAACTTAAAGTGCACCATTGGCCTCAAAACCTTGATGGCTTTTCAAATATCCAGAGTGTGCAAAGTCCGTGACACTTCTGTGAATCTACCCTGAAAAACAGAAGAAGACTTGGCAAAAACCCTGAACAACTTCGGTACTGACTTGTGCTGAATTTCACTTGGTTTTGCCAAAACCCAGCTCAGGGAGAACCGTTTCAGTGTTGCTTGGAATGATCAAGTCCAAAAACTCCTATCAGTAAAATATGGTCTTTCACTAGAGTTCTTACCGAAACTTTGTCATTGGAAGGAACGTACGTACAACAACGATGCCCATATTTGGAAGGATTGATAAACAGAGAAACCCTACTGAATTCATGTTTGGAGGACCCCAAAAAAGTGTTTGGAGGACCCTAACATGGCATAACATGGCAACATGGTAAGCCCCCAATAAACAGCCGATCCGAGATCATCGATAGCCTGGGAGTTCCATTCTGCAGAGAGGATCGCTTTCGCGAGCTCCTGATTTTCGCCAAGGCCATCTGATAGGCTGACAAGCACTTGATTTTTCCATTTGACTGAGGTGACCACCAAGACTCTTACTATAGGCAAACCTCTCTTTTCTTGGCTGTGGCACATTTCGGTTTTTGTGATTCAAATCCTTGAAGGTGAAACAACTCCAACTGTCGTTTGTCTCTGGGGTGGTCGCATGCTGCTCTGGCTGATGCCTTGCGGTCTTTCCATCGCAGAAAAAACAGAACGCTTCACACCTCAGGATGGTTTCTTCTTAAAAGCAAAGCTAATCTGAGAGAGGCCCAGCAAACAAAATGCCTGAGATATATGTTTATCATTTATTTTAGTAATATGAACCTACATATGTGGTTTTGCCAACAACATACATATTGGGGTTTCCCATAATAGGGCTACCCCTTGCATCATCCAGTCATGAAAGACCATGACTGAGGTCAACAGCAACGACTTGGGGTAGCTGACTTAGGCAATAAACCTCCATGACTAGGCAAGGATTAACAGCTATTAACCACTATTAACCACTATTAACCACTATTAACCACTATTAACCACTATTAACCACTATTAATCACTATTAACCACTATTAACCACTATTCACCACTATTAACCACTATTAACCACTATTAATCACTATTAACCACTATTAACCACTATTAACCACTATTCACCACTATTAACCACTATTAACCACTATTAACCACTATTAACCACTATTAACCACTATTAACCACTATTAACCACTATTAACCAC
>Ga0126342_10011122_pt1 | contig 16087 bp, 15 predicted proteins | sample Cyp1metagenome_FD_92528 | JGI IMG/M metagenome (GOLD analysis project Ga0126342, IMG submission 92528) | Coral microbial communities from Lord Howe Island, Old Settlement Bay, Australia - Cyphastrea 1 metagenome | ecosystem: Host-associated > Invertebrates > Cnidaria > Coral ... | reverse complement strand
CGACCGGGGTACGACAAAGCTCCATGCTAGGATTCTACGGGGAAAGGGTGTGCAGAAGAAGAAACCAACCATGTTCACTGTGGGAAGCTCAACAAGCGCAACTTTTGTCCTACCAGTGTATTCGGGACCATTTAGCAGGGGTTATATTCAGGGGATGGGATTAGATATCGAATCCGTATGTTCATTTTGTATGATGTTGTATGTGATGTGGTTAAAAAACATCGAAAGAACCAACCATTTGCCCGTATGGGCCCCCATCCAAGGTATTCAATCCCTGGTAGGGGTTACATGGATGATAAGCTTAAAATGATCAGCTTTGGTAGGGGTTACATCTGGCTGAAGAAATGGTGCTCTCATCAAGAAATAGAGTATGATGATGGATGATGGCTTCTTTGCTTGGTTTTCGAAGGAAGTTTAGAAGTCAAACTTCCGATAATATGGATAGATGCAGCATGAGTGGTGGGAGCAGTCGGAGAAGAGAAAGAGTCAGAAGAGAAGGAATCAGAAGAAAGAATCTCCAAATGCGCGAAAGGTAGGAAAGTCGCGAAATACCTGTTTTTTTTCCAGTGTTCCGGAGCATTTCTCGCAGTGGACACAATCAGAAAGTGCACGCGGCTGTGGCGCGAAGCACATGTCCGAGTCAAAATGGTGTAACACACCATTGTGGGAGCAAGTTGACAGGTGCACGCGGCTGCGGCACGAAACACATTTCGAGGTGCAAAATGCCAAAAAACACCTCAGCTTCGGAGCACTTTTGGAAGTTGAGCTGTCGAAAAAGTGCACACCGATGTGACGCGAAGCGCATGTCGAAGTCAAAATGGTTAAAACACTTTTGCTTCGGAACACTTTTGGGACTTGAGATGTCGAAAAAGTGCATGCTGCCGTGAACCTGGTAAAAGCACCACATGCTCGGACCACTTTAGGAAGTTGAGATGTTGAAAAAGTGCATGCCGTTGTGGCGCGAAGCACGTTCCGAAGTCAAAATGCTAAAAGCACCACGTGTTCGAACCACTTTTGGACGTTCACCCCAACGACATTACACTACACTACACTACGCTGCACTGCATTGCACTGCACTGCAACAAGTACTACAAGTACAACTACAACTACAGCTATTAAAACAACAACAGCAACAACAACAACAACAACTGCTAGTACTGCTGCTGCTACTACTACTCCTACTACTCTTACGACTTCTACTACTCCTACTACTCCTACTGCTACTGCTACTGCCACTGCTACTGCTACAGTAACGACATTTAAATAAGTGGAAGGCGGGCCAGACTGCGAGGCCCCAGGGGTAGTATGAAATACCAGTTCGTATATTTAAATGTAGTTACCATTAGTTACCATATGTTTAAGAATTGGATTCCGTATGTTTAAATGGCGGGGCGGGCCAAGGAAAACGTTCCCGGAGGTAGTCTAAAATGCCTGTTCGTATACTTAAAAGTCCGTATATTTAAATGTAGTTACCGTACTACTACTGCTACTACTGCTACTGCTGCTACTACTATTACTATTACTACTACTACTACTGCTACTACTACTACTACTAATACTACTACTACTACAACTACTACAACAACTACGACTACTACTACTATTATTATTACTAATGCTAAAGCTAATTCTAATACTAATACTAATGCCAATACTTAAACGAATACTAATACTAATACTAATACTAATGCTAATACTACAACAACAACAACTTCTACTGATACAACCACAACTACCAGTATAACTACAACTACAGCTACCACTACACCACACTACAACTACAGCAACAGCTGCAACCACAACTACAAAAACTACAACTACAACTACAACTACTACTATTAGTACAACTACTATTATTTCTACTACTACGACTACTGCTACTACTCCTACAACTACTACTGCTGCTGCTGCTGCTGCTCTTCCTCCTGCTGCTGCTGAGACTGCTGCTGCTACAGCAGCGACAACTACCACACGACTACCACTATTGCTGCACTACACTACCAGTACAACTACGATTACAACTGCAACAGCGACAACAACTAGTACAACAACAACTAGTACTACAACAACTACTACAACAGCAGCAACAACTACAACAGCAGCAACAACAACAACAACCACTACTACTACTACTACAACAACAACTACTACTACTACTACAACAACAACTACTACTACTACTACTACGACTACAACTATCAGTACACTACATGGCACTATTAGAACTACAACTACAATTACAACTACAACTCAGCAAAAACAACAGCGACGACAACAACAACAACAACTACAACAACAAATACAACTACAACAACAACAACAACAACTACTACTACTACAACAACAACAGCTACTACTACTACTACTACTACAACAACAACTACTACTACTACTACGACGACCACCACCACCACCACCACTACCACTACCACTACCACTACCACTACTCCTACTACTACTCCTACTACTCCTACTATTCCTACTACTCCTACTACTCCTACTACTCCTACTACTCCTACTACTCCTACAACTACAACTACAACTACAACCGCAATGCAACTGCACTACACCTACACGACACTACACTTGGTACCTACACTGCGCTACACTACGCTACACTACAGCTACCACTGCCACCACAACTACAACTACACTACACTACACCACACTACATCCATCAGTTGTGGTTGAGGTGACCTCTGCAACCAATCCTAAAAGCACAACTCCAACCACCTTTCGGTCCATCAGTGGGTTCGCTCTGCCCTACATGGATCACAACAACCAAACCTCTCGTATAGGTTTCCTATCTTTGAAACTTCCGCCACTGCCTTACTGGTACCCTGTTTTTTAAACATTGTAGGCACCATCCACCTGCATCCCGTCGCAGTTGAATGGACCATGCACCATCAGAATCTTCTCGAAAATGGGTCTTGTCTTGGCTTTCAGGGCGTTGCTTGGTGAGTGGCGGCGGGAGTTGTTTTCTGTGAATGGAGGAACCTATCATATATATTTATAGATTATATACATATATATATGTATTGACATGGAGGTACTTGTACGCCCATATATATATAATATATATATATTTATATATATGCATGTATATGTATATAAATAAATATATTGAGCGGAATGATATGTATATATGTATATACATATTTGTGTATATGATAATGCTAACCAGCTCAAAGTCAAGTTCTTGTTCCCCACCTGCCAGGTGAGGGTCTCTAGATTTTATCAGAGGTACTTTCTCCTCCCTTCTTCTTCCTTCTTCCTTCTCCTCCCAGCCTCGGACATCAACCGCGAGCTCCAGATCTCACTAAACACTACCGGCCTTCAACTGCGAGCTCCAGACCTTAGAGCGCACTGCCGGGCCTTATATAATCGCGACGTGCGGATCTCAGTGGGCAATGCCGGACACCCAACTGCGAGCTCCAGATCTCAGTGAACATTGCCGTACCCTCAACGGCGAGCTGCAGATCTCAGCGGGCACTGCCAGACCTCAACCGCGAGCTCCGGATCTCAGTGGGCAGTGCCCATGTCAGATAGAATGCCAGAATAGAATGTCAGATGGAATGGCAGAATAGAGTGTTAGAATAGATGGCAGATAGAATGCCAGAAAAGAATGTCAGATAGAGTGCCAGATAGAATGCCAGAATAGATGCCAGAAAGTTTCTCAGAATAGATGCCCGATAGAATGCCAGAAAGAATGTCGGAGTACATGCTAGAAAAAATGTCAGATAGAATGTCAGAATCTACACCCAATATTTACTTCCAGATGGTATGTCAGAAATTATGTCGGAATAATGGCAGGGAAGGGATCACTGGAAGAAAGCAATCTTGCTGGATTTATTAAAGGATGAACCATGGGCCATACCGAAACAACATAACTTGCAAGGGCCCGACCAGAGACCGGTCAAAAGAGAGGCATGGCGAGCTGAAGATGGGCTGGTCTCAAAACAGGGCTCTCCTACTACACATGGCATGGTGACATAGCTTCCATATTACCTGAATGTTCATCCTGCTGGACATACCAGCTGGTTGAAAAAAATCTGCAAAATTGCAAACTACTTGAGACTGGGATAAGTTAACAGTTAGACAATTTTCAACCACGGTTGATCATCACTTGTGAAGGTGGGTGGTCCGGGATAGTCATCGAAGTAAGTTTCAGACTGCAAAAAACAAGGGATATTACTTACTTGCAAAGTGGGATGGCCCACCAATCAACTATATTCTTTTGTCATACATGGGGACATATACATGATAAATTTTGCTGTGGCCAACCCGTTCGCTTAGATACCCTGCCAATTGCCAAAGGCCATAGCTGAGCCATAGCAAATCTTTCACTAATACACGGTGAATTTATTTCAGTTCATTTCAGATGATTGCAGGCGCAGGGTACTTAAGATTAGCTATGCAAGGTGGTTCCCCTCAGTTACAAGTTGGTTTAAAAACCCAGGCAATTAGTTCGAAATAAATCCCCACAAACCCCAATAGCTATCATGAATCAACTCTACTCCCCATGTTTGTTGCTTGCATCCCTAGTTTCCCTTGTTTTTGATGGTGGACAAGCTGGGGCATTGACCTTCGCGACTGCCCCAAGGCTTCTTCACAAACAGCTCCGCGACCTCTTTGCTCTGGTCCAAGGCGTCCCTCCTTTGCTTCTCACAACTGTTCGTGGTCTCTTGGTGCTGAAGGATTCTATGGGATTCGTTCAAGGTGGTGTCCATCAAAACAAAGGAGCATAGGCATTTCAGGAACAAAAACGGGGAGTATAGTTGATTTACTATTAATGTATGATAACTAAGTTGGTATACATAACTCCAATAGGGTTATGATACGTATGAACCACAACAAAAACTCCAGCAATAACAAACATGTAAGGGACCGACATTGATTTGCGGAAATTGCACGAACACGAGGTAAGCGATCCCAAAAAATTGCCATAGAGTGGGCCATACATCATGTTTGTACAATCCGGTGTTAAGCGATGGGACCTTAGCAAATTTGCTGATGTCCGTTTTGCTGAACCTTGAGTTTTCGAGGCTGCTGATATATCGAACTAGTTGAATCGGGGCTATAAACCAACTTATAACTCGGTGGCACCATCTTGCCGGGACCCACAAAAATGAAAGCACGAAAAACACCCGGTGCCTTCTACATGGCTAGCTGAAAACATCAACTATCTGACTACTTTTGCGATAGGGGCAATCTTATGGATATTCATAGAACTTTTTGCGGATGATTTTCCATGGCCAGTTTCGTTTAGTTGAGGAGATGAGAACCCTCTGCCAAGCCTGATGACCCCCCTCATGACATGTTGACATGTGGGTTTGTCTGAAAATGAGGTACAACAGTACAACCCCAATTCCAATGCGCCACAGTATCATCTCAATCATCATCTCTCTGTAAATATGATTTAACATGATACAATACACAAATAAGCTAACATAAACAGTAATAGCAATATTGTTTAGACAAATAGTATTTTGTATAATATTTTTTGTTTCAGTATAATTCAGTTTAATGTTGTACAACTTAAAATTATAACCTAAGATGTTATTTAACATATAGCATGTAATAGTATACTATGTTTTTGTCTTTTAAGAAAGCATAATGTACCACAGTTCAGTGTAATGCGATGTAGTTTAGCAAGATGTAGTGTAGCAGGATACGGTCTAGTATCCCATGATATGATTTGGTTTTAGACTTTGGAAAACATGAATTGGCGTATGATACCATAGTGTGATAGCACAGAATGTAATATAGCATAAAACCATAGCATGATATAATACAATGTGATTGGCTACAACAAAATGTAACAGTATCTCTTAAATATAGAAATATAGTATATTCTACCGTATCATGCCATTTTATAGTTTAGCAGTAATTTGTGTTATAATTTAGGATATTGTACGTTTTCACAGGTATCATACAGCCTTTTACTTTATGCTTATTGTGCATATACAATATAGATACACATATTTTGTACGTACATGAATAAATATATATATATACAAATATTGTGAATGCCGCTCATTTCGTCCTCTTTGACAAGCATGCCGTTTCCTTTCCTCAAGAGTTCACCTCCAGCTTCAAACCAGCAGGTCATGCACTGTAGGCCCATTGGTTCAGGGAGCCCTTTTGGAAAGCGAGGTGGGTGGGTTTGGTGCCTTGCTGCTATACGGACTGGCGTAGGATGTGGACAGCCATTGGTGTGGTCAAAAAGCCGTGCGGCCGCGGCTTCTTGGACAGGTGGCGAAGAGGCATGTCGCCCATATGGATTTTCCGTTGGAACCGCTAGCCAATCATATTTGTAGTGGAGCCCCCAACATTGAAGTTGGGGGCATCCGGGAACTTTGGTGGGTGAATCTGGTGTGTGCAGTGTGGTCCTGCCGGAAGTGAGATGTCAGCTGCCAGTGACAGAACAGAGGCGTTGCAGAACATTTCCAGTCAGTTAGCCTATTTGGTCCCGAGTTTTGATCCGAGCAAAGGCGACCTCCGGGTCTACAAGCAGAAAGTGCAGTTAGTGCATGCCGCATGGCCTAGTTCCAAGGTGTCGGAACTGATCACCAGGTTGATCCTGAACACTAGTGGATCAGCCTTTGCCAAGCTTCAGCTTCACCATGAAGAACTTTGTGTGAACGATGAGAAGGGTGTGAAACGCCTGATAGAACTGTTGGGAGGACACTGGCGATGCGGAACGCGCCCTGTTCCAATGTGTTCAACAGTCCGATGAAAGCCATGACTCATATCTAGCCCGTGCAGACATCCTGTGGACCAAGCTAAAGACACAGAAGCTCCAATTGGATGATCTGCAGGCATACATCACACTTCGCGGTTCTCTTTTGACCAGCGATGACAAAAAGACGGTGATTCTTGAGTTCGTTGAGTCTACTGCAATCTCAAATCAACACTGCAAAGGTATCCACAGTAACAGCAGCCAATAAGACACTCCACATGCAAAGAAACACAGTGACGTAACTATCAAAATCAAGCCCAAAAGAGCAGAAGACCTTCGATTTCTGGCCTTTTCGGACGCGTCATTTGCATCAAAAGCAAAACCTGAATCTCATGCCGGTATGATCATCCTTGCCACCCATGAAGGCATCAGCCAGAACAAGACATGTCCAGTGAGCCCGCTGTCTTGGAGAACGAAGACGATACCGAGAGTGGTCACCAGCACCCTTTCGGCAGAGACTTCTGCACTTTCCTCACACTGGACCAACTCACATGGTTGCGGTTGTATTGGGCCTGGCTGTTCGACCAATCAATCAAGAGGCAGAATCCCAGTGAAGTTAATCTTCCACCAGCCATTTCTGTTCCCACAGCTAGATTGGATGAAAAAGACTTTGCAATCACAGATTGTAAGAGTTTATATGATCTTACCACCTGAACATCGTTCCTAACTGTTCAGAATTCAGAAAGCAGCTGCGGGCGAGGTCTATAAAAGAGGCCTGAAAGGCAGGCATAGAACTGCATTGGGGTCACTCCGGTGGTCAGTTGGCTGACGCACTTACCAAAGTGATGGAAGCGCATTTCCTCAGAGAGACCCTACGAGTTGGATCTTACTGCTTACATGATGTAGATGAAGTGCCGAAGAACTGTGCAACGGCTCGAAAACGGCTGAAATGGCTTAAATCCACCACGTCCGAAATGAGCTAACATGTCAAGCATGCGATTTCCTTTCCTCAAGGGTTCATCTCCGTATATCTCCGTCTTCAAACCAACAGGTCATGCACTGTAGGCCCATTGGCTCAGGGAGCCCTTTTGGAAAGTGAGGTGGGTGGGTTTGGTGCCTTGCTGCCAAACGGACTGGTGTAGGCTGTGGGCAGCTATTGGTGTTGTCAACAGGCCGTGCGGCCGCGGCTTCTTGGACAGGTGGCGAAGAGGCATTTCGCCCATTTGGATTTTCTGTTGGAAACGCTAGCCAAGCATTATATATATAATATATTTATAATATATATATATAAAATATTTATAATGTATATATATATAATATATATATTTAAACATTCATTTTTTACACACATATCATTCATTGTTATTTTCCCAGTGATATTGAAATTCTGGGGTGTACCCCAGCTCTGGAATAAACCATTTGGTACTTCAACAAGTTCAACAGTTGGGAATTGGGAATGGCCAAAGTTTCATGGGGGAAATCAAGTCAGAGAGTCATAGTTTGGAACCTGTTGTTTTTCCTTCAGCCAAACCCATTGATAAAGTGCAGTTGTTTTTTCAGCGCAATGCGGCCCCGTTCTGGTGTTTTTTGACCTCTTTCAACAGGCAATGTGGGGGCTCTGCAGACTTTGGTTCGTGCACGGGCAGATCTTCAATGTGATCGCACATTCTCCTCCGTTCAGGACAGGGCTGCTACAACCGTCAAACATTGGGGTTTACCCTGTAGGTAAATCACCATAAACTTCCATGACTATGTTAGATAAGCAGAGGGTAACCATCAAACTTAAGTTAGGAACCAACAAAATGTGTCGAAAATTACTTTTACCAATCTCCCTCCAGCTCAAGGGTGCGCGTCTCCCTCAAGCAAACTGGTTTTGCTTCAGATTGACCATAATTATACGGTTGGTGTTATATATGTGTACATATGTATAGACTGCCAGTCTTCTATTTTATCTCATATGGTGCCAGAATTATATAATCAATATTTTAATTTGTTGGAACTGCAAAGGCTGCATCGGAAAATCCATCGGTCCCGTACAGTACAGATTCACCATTCCCTCGTTGCTGGCTCAGTGCCACGTAGCTGGCTCAATTTTTTTGAACGAACAAAAAAAAAAGGGGGAAAAACAACGCGAAACTGATTGAGCCAGCTACATGCCGTTGAGCCAGCACGGTGTGCCGTCATCATCCCGGCCAATACATATTATGTATTCCTTTTTTTGGCTTTCACATTCGTTCGCCAGCTCAACGTGACGTAGCTGGCTCAATTTTTTGGAGTTTTTTTTCCGTTTTTTTTCATTCCAAAAAATTGAGTCAGCTCGATGCCATCGAGCTGGAGCGATGTGTTTGAGCTAGCGCGGTGTTGCTGAGGTAGCTCGTTCCACTTGAGGGAGCCTGCAGATTTTTCCCAATGTGTTCAATTGCCAGGTTCAGTCCCAAATGATTCGTTTAATAGAGATGGTACCCCTGTTGCAGCCCAAAAATTTAGGAGCCACGTTTTGGGCCAAATCTGCTTAGACAGCGGCACAACATTAAAGTCAAACACGTGACCCCTTCTAAAATTGAACCAGCTACATGTTTTGAGCTAACTCGAAAATGAGGAAGATTGTGGATTGCTTATGGAAACGGGTGTGTACCCTATTCATACCTCTTGGTGTACAATACCAATAAAGAAGGCTTGTAGTGGAAATCCCAGTATACCCGGGAAATTCAGTGGGGGTAGCAATCTCATCATGAGAAAAACATACTGTGGATGGAAAAAAATCCTGTATCAGTTGGGAACTATTAGGTACCTACGAAACACTGTAAATAATGGAAGGAAAATGGGAAAAACAATCTACCAACTGGATTTGAAATCCATCCACCATTATTTACCATTACTATCTACGTTACCCAAGACATCCCTTTTTTTTTGCATTCTGGATGCGTTCGACCTCACATCGCAACGTCACGAAAATTCATGATGGTTATTGGGGGAATCATCCGGGGGGTCTGGAAAGGAGAAGGCCTTTGGTTTTATTTTTATTTTTTATCCCAGTGGAAAATCCACCATGTTTTTTTTGTGAATGGTTCCCCAGTATAGTGAATATTCCTGGTACCTGGAATGATTTTATTTTGGGGGGACCCCGAAGCAGCTTAAATCCAAGTACCAGACCAGATGGTTTCGCACCAAGGGTGTTGTTTCGCACCAGGATATACTGCAGCGTTCCTGTATTCCCGAGAGGCTCGATGTTTTTGTCGGGTTTTTGTACCAGGTTGATTTTTGACGTTTGAAAAACTTAGCATTTGCACATATAAATCAAGGAACTGAAACAATTACTATGTGATAGGAAACACAATTTAAGTATTTGGCAGTTGGTTTTTATGTCTGAAAGACAACGCTGGTTTTGTCCAAAAATGTTGTATACCCCCGAATCCGATGATTGATCATCATATGTCATATTCCATATGTGTTCATCGACATGCAATTTTCAACCCTATAGTTCTTTGAGTGCTGAATTTGCCTCATTTCCATAAATTTGTCAAACCATGGTTTTTGAAAGTTCACTGAGATGATCTGGTTCCATTAATACCTACTGTAGTTTCCAATGTAAACTGATCAACTGCTCCAATTCGCCAATCAACGGGGGATTATTTAGTACAAATTTCAGTCTATTACAAACCCATATTAATCATCATTAATATCACATGCAGAGCCCATCAGCCTTCATTGCAAGCCCTGCAGAAAGCACTGCTCGTGTCATTGTCGGGAAACCTTGGGGGCTGCCAGGATCTTTTACACACTGCTGCATGAGCCAGCAGACTGAGCGCAGCATAGCGCAGCGACAAAAAATCATGGAATTGCGGTGAGTAGTGACGCAGCATGGGACAGGAGTTCAAGAAGAAAATCATCAGCAGATGGGTTGTCCGAAAATAGTGTAGGTATTTGTTTAATATTTTTTCCATGAAAAACACTACTTTTTGAGATATCCTTCCATTTTCATTTCCGCCTTGTTTTCGTGTCGGATTTTCCGCAGCAAGTTTTTGGGGCTGTCCAACCGAGTCCCTTGGGGTGGATCATCCGACGAATTCGAAGTATATTGGTTAGTTCACCATGTTTTTTTCAGTGGGATAAGTCACCCCATTCCATCCCCCTTCATGATCTCAGTTGTTAGCATGACCCTCGATAGAAACACAGACTCTAAGTGATGATTAATGTTTGGAAACCTGGAAACCTGGGGATCAGACTCAAAGTTTCACTGTACTATATCCACCATGGTTTCTGGGGGTCTCTGTTTGTTGTATTCGCGGGGGCCGACAACGTGCCGACAAAGTGCCGGAGGTCGTGGTCAACTTTGGTGCCATTGAAGACTATTTGAACGAGCACGCCTTGCCTGTGGGTCAGAAGCGAATGCATATCATGCAGGAATGGATAGCCATTTCATTCATGTAACAGATGAAAACAGATGTCTTCTATGATATTTAATTATCAGGGTTTTGAAGCATACTCAGGTAATATATGCTACTCAGGTATATATTTTGAACCATACTAGGTTTAATTATCAGATATTTTAACAGCCTTTTGCATCGAATCATCAGCGCAGGTGGTGCCAAAGCAGTTCTTTTTGTTCGTATATAGGCCTCATTAGCTATAGATATAAAGATAGATATATAGATAGATATAAAGATAGATATATAGATAGAGATATATACATAGATATATAGATAGAGATATAGATAGAGATAGAGATAGAGATATAGATAGAGATATAGATAGATATAAAGATAGATATATAGAAAGATATATAGGTAGATAGATATATATATATAGAAAGATATATAGATAGAGATATATATATAGATATATAGATAGATATATAGATAGATATATAGATAGATATAGATAGGTATATAGATACATAATATGTATCATAAACCCTAGTGAAATTGGAGTTATGATTACCAACTGAGCTAACGAACTGGGGCACCACCTTGTATGGTTGGCACAAATCACCGGCCATGGGTAATTTTGTTTGGAGCTAGTGCGTGATGGCTGTAAGCCGTGCCCGTGTGCCGGGCGCCAGTCCGAATCCACTCACCCGCGCTGGTGTGCAGAAGCATATCGTTGGCAGCCAAGAGCGCGGGATTTTCTTGGGATTGCTGGTGTTACAAGTGGGTTTGCCTGCAGAGGGGTTGAAACCACCAACCAGATGAGTTTGCTGGATGGTATATGGATGTGGGTCAAAATGGAAGACCTAGGGGACCACAGATGTGAATGTCTAGTTTAGTATTCACCATCCAATTATTGGGGTACCTAATTTTGACCCATACCCATATGTCACCCTGAAATCTTCCTATCGAAAAATTATGGTTGGCATTGGTGGAATCATCCCCGATCTAGTTTTTTTTGGTTGGTGAATTGTTGGTGTATAGCCCCAATACTAAGATAGTACCATGTTAGTAATATGGTGTACCAATTGATGGAATATACCATATTACTAATTGACCTTATTACTTATATGGTGTATAATGTGTATACCCCCAACTAACCCACGGTTAGTTGGGAGCAGCATGAGAAACAGATGGAACGGGTTCCCGTATTTTTCAGACAACCCATATTTGTCCACGTTGTGAATGTTGTGATTTCAATGAAATCAGGAAATCAACAGCTGGTTTCTGGTTTCAAACATTTGGATTATTTTTCCATATATTGGGAATGTCCTCATCCCAACTGACTTTCACTCCATCATTTTTCAGAGGGGTAAGTATACCACCAACCAGATGCCATTAAAATTCCCATTAGATCCTATTAAACCACCATTAAATGCCATTAAACCGCCATAAAATCCCATATTGGTTATGATATATTGGTTTCTCCTCCAGACTTTCCCTCAAACTAGGTCTGCTTATATGGTAAAGTCCTGTGGCAGATCAGAAGACCCAAGACGAGACAAAAGAAGACCTGAGACCTCCCAAAGAGCAGATGGGGAGTGCTTAAAATGTTGGCCCCAAAATCACCCAAGTTGTACTTTGGGATGTTTTTGCTAACAACATGCAGTTTTCTTTTTACATCACCAAAGTAGATAGAGTTGCTACGGTATGGAGATCTGATCAACGTCCCCTTCCCGCTGAACTGCTGGGTTCCAGATCCAGGGCCCAGCCGCAGCCCCGCTCCCAGCCAAGGTCAGAGCGCGTGGGCGCAAAGAATGCGCAACGCACCAAGACCCGCGCCGGATTTCCGATGCTGCGATGTGGAATTCTATAATAGACAATGGTAGAATCATTTTCATACTTGGTTAAAATCATGTTGAAGTTCATCATGGCCCCAGCTGCTCTTTTCGGGTGGCCGAGGCCGAGTTTGCGCCGCATTTCGTCAAGGCCTTGCTCGATGAGGATTTCAGGGTGCGGCATGCCGGCTCCCAAGCGCTGCTGGAGCTAGGCGTGGATCAACTGAAATGTGGCGTCCCAGTTCGATAAGTTGGTAAGCACAACTCCAATTTCACTAAGGTGTATGATATCTATAGTTCATAGTTAGCTAAAATGTCTTCATTTTTCTCCAGGGCCTCTAGGCTTTATGATATATATATATTATATATATACACTAATATATCGAACTAGTTAATGAGAGGTATAAACCAACAAAACTAACTGGGGGCAGCAACTTGTGAAACCAGACATTGTTCGAATCCAGGTCTACCGGAGCTTCTGGTTATGACTAACAGTTCGCCATGGAAAGATCCACCCATTTTTAAGAACGGTAAACCATTGATCTATAAAATAACCAGATGGTATCATGAAAATAACATCTTCAGACTTTAATGTCTTCGAAGTTCAGACTTTGATGCTGCCTTGAGAATCCAAAAATACAGTATCATACAGTATCATACATTATCATACATTATCAGGATTTATCAATTATCATCATCATTTTGCTGGCTATCTCAATCATTATCATCATCACCATCATCATCATCATCATGGTGATTATCATCATTTTGTTGACTATGTTGATACATGTTAATCATTGTCATGAATTTTCCATGCCACAAAACAAAAAAAACATGGTCGAGTCTGGTCCCAAACCTTGGTGGTTTCTCGGGAAGTCATCGAACTGGTTTCGAGGGTTTCGATGGGCGAAGTGTTCTACCAGGTCTACCAGGTCCTAAGACTGGCTAAGAGGAACACCAGAGTGAATAAGTGAACATAGTAAACACCATAGTAAACACCATACCAAGTGTAGTAATGAAGTTTACTATACTCTTCTACCTAAGAGGGTGCTGCAGTGAGCAAAGTGAACATAGGTTTACACCATAGTTTCATCTCTCCGAATTTGGGTTTTGCGTTAGTGAGCAACACTGTTTTTTGGGGGCTACCGGGCCAATGTACCTTTATTTCACCATAGTTACAATAGTTACCATAGTTTTTTGGGGGCCCCATATCTCAACATATCTCAACTTATTGAGGTGAACTCAGTATGGTTAGAGCATAGCTATAGCAGCCATAGAAATCACTCCTAGCCACCCCAGGCCGCGCCTGTACACAGCCAGGGGATTTGGCCGCGCCTTACGTGGAGGATTTGGCGAAAGCCCTGAAGGATGAAGACTGGTGCGGATGGGGCGAACATGGCTGGCCATGGCTGGGAACATTGATGGAACATTGATGCTGCTTGAGCTGTGGAACATGAATTTTCGAGTTCCAAGCTTGAACAACATCTTGCAACACCAATCTGGAATATTGTGTTGGCATCTTTTCGCTATCCCATTTCTGATTTATTACTATCACCATTTAGAGTACCCGTCAAAATGTATTAAAATCATCTGGCCGTAATTTTGCAACTTCTCCCTCATTTTCAGACAAACCTAAAGCTGTGCCACGGGAACTCATGGCCAAGTCTCACCAGGTACGTGCGCTGCAATGCTGTACAGGCGCCCGAAAATGTGGTCCATCCCTGCCCAAGGCATCGATTCACGGGGTTCCTGCAAATTTGCCAACGAAATGTTGATAAAATGCCGAATCCAGCAGATTGGATCCATTGGGTAGGCGGGAGTGGTTCGGAGCTCAGGGTGTCCATAGTGTTCCATAGTATTCCATAGTATTCCATAGTATTCCATAGTAAATCCATAGTAAATCCATAGTATTCCATAGTCACAATAGTCACAGGATTCAAAGGAGCTACGCGTGGAGTTTCTCGATCACATCTGTTAGGCGATGGGCAAAGTGGGCCTGGCCGCCAAGTCTGGTTCTTGGAGACTCAGAGATCTCAGAGCTTGGGTGGATTTCATGGGATTCATACACCATGAATATGTATCAATATGCCATTCGTGCCTTCCTGTCATGTGCTCTTTTTGAACCAAAGAATTAATCAGAAAAATAACCTAAGCTATCGAAAACAGTCAGAATTTCAGTGGCAAAGTGATCAAAAAAAGATTGGGATCAATAGGAAATAGCAGAGTTTCCATTGGCATGTTTGGCTACCAGAGTTTTCATTTATATGCAGAGATTTCAACGACCAAGCTCCACATAGAACGGCGTGTAAGCGATTTTGAGTCCCAAGAATGACCTCAACTCTTTGGGATTTGTAATTTCTCCAGATTCTGTACCTTACCTTACCTCAACACAGAGACTGGGTCCCTGGGTAGCTCAACAAGGACCTCCATTTTTGGGCTCCCAGAGATCGGTCTCCGAGGCCTTTCCTCAGTGATGTGGCCACCTGCTTGGGTGACAAGATGCCAGAGGTAAGACGACAAGCCAAGGAGGCATCGAACGAATCACCGGGATGTGGAGATGTCGAACATCGCAACACATCGCGTTTTTTATCGTTGCTGGTGTATCTAAAACTCCAATTGAAAACGAGGCCATGGGCTTTTTGAATGTTTATGATATATCGAAGTAGTAGCCATGGGCACCAACATGGCTATAACTGGGAGGCACCACCTGGGGGCCGCCATGGGTCAATGGATTCATAGCTTCGTGACGACTCGTAGGGACTGTGTTTCCAGTCTCTTTGGGATGGTAGATGGTATGCTACCACGCCCTGGGCGTCGTAGTTTGCTCCTCTTTTTGTGCGCCTGGAACGAGTTCAATAGATTGCCATCCAATCAGAACTTTCAATACCATCAATGGTTCGTCATCATATTCTCTATTAAAATGCGCATACAACAGGTACATCCCAATCTCAGACACACCCCAAATTCCCCGAATCATCGTTGCTCATCCCCTGAATCATTGTGTTGGAGCTGCGCGCTATGTTGTTGTTTGTTTGGCGGTGTGCTGCAGGAGGTTACTTTTTGGTGACTTATTCTGTATTACCAGTAGTACCGCACAAGGCGGTGGCGGAAGTTTCAGAATAGGAAACCTATAGGAGACGTTGGTTGTTGTGAATCACGGATGGCAGAGCGAATCCACTGATTGACCGAAAAGTGGTTGG
>Ga0126342_10011121_pt1 | contig 16087 bp, 13 predicted proteins | sample Cyp1metagenome_FD_92528 | JGI IMG/M metagenome (GOLD analysis project Ga0126342, IMG submission 92528) | Coral microbial communities from Lord Howe Island, Old Settlement Bay, Australia - Cyphastrea 1 metagenome | ecosystem: Host-associated > Invertebrates > Cnidaria > Coral ... | reverse complement strand
TCTTTCTTTGACTAACTCTTTCTTTGCTAACTCTTTCTTTGACTAACTGTTTCTTTGACTAACTCTTTCTTTGCTAACTCTTTCTTTGACTAACTCTTTCCCTGACATTCTAAAAGTCCGTAATACGGAAGTTTCTCCCCCTAAACTTCCTTTGAATAGTATACTTTTTGAAGTTTAATAAACCAACGTATAAACGAACGTATCATAAACCAACTATACTTATGGGGTTTAATGGGGTTATTATACTTATAATGGGGCTTATTATACTACTATGGTTACCACTATGGTTTAATAAGCCAACAGTAGTGATAACCTACAATAGTGGTTTTATACCCTAGGTTATGTGAAACCTACAGGGACTTCACTTAACAGATACTTAATTCGGTTTATAAACCAACAAACATAACTGATCATAACTGGGGCCACGGATCGTGGCTTAGAATTGGTGGAAATGGGATAAGTAGGCTTCATCCACTTAAGAACCTTCCCTCGAAAAAAAGAAGATGGGAAATTCTGAGATCTTTGGGAAATTCTAAAGAAACCAGGAATTAAATAAATCCTAGGTTTGGGTTTGACCATGGGGCTTACCAGAACTAAAAAAAAACTTTTCTTGGAGGTACGGTATGGGGGTTGAACATGGGGGATACCATCATAGAACAGTTTTTTTTGTCCTTGACGTCCGGTATGGTTTTCAATATTGGTTCAAATGCCCAAATTATGAAATGATGTGACATTGAGTTGAGGCTGGTTTCTCGCTGCAATTGCCAAATTGCGAACTCAATAAAACACATTTGTCACTGGGGACCATTGGGTATATCCAGTCCTGCATGGGTGGCATGAGTTCAGCGGTGTGGGATGACTACGGTTTAAGAGGCCATATCTAAGGGTGGTGAAAAATTGTATAACGTTATTGGAGATATTCGCAATGTGGATTTTCCAGAAATCATGGATGTGGTTCAATCCAAGTTTCTCATTGATGTGGCAATGTGGAGTAGTTCCCACTTTCGATCACATCCCTATAACATATTCCCATTTTGAAGGAGGCAAATCACCAGTTTGAGTTGGTAAGTTGCCATTTTGGTGATGAAGATGCCCCTGGAAGAAATGCCTGGTTTAATGATGTTCCAACTTTCAAAGTCTCAGAGCCACAACTAGTCTCCATACTGCCGCATGTAGACCCTCAAGTTAGCCATAAACATAGTTGTCTCAGCCAAGCTTATTTTGGTACCTTAAGCAACCGTCGTGGGTACTTCGAGCGTCTAGGTAGCAGGAAGAAACACTCACACGCAACCTCTGCTTTCACCTTCCAAATATCTTCAACCAGAAATTCGACACACCATGACACATCAAAACGAGACAAATCACTTGAATGCAAATCCCAGTTAATAACTGGTTCATGATCAAGATTTGTTTATGTTATATATATAATATATATATATATACATATTTTTCTTGATGATTCAGATAGCTATAGAGATCTACCGATTCACACACTATGTCCCACGGTCAAAACCTGAAGAAATTGGTTATTTTTGGGGATTGTCATTTTTCTCCTACCATTTCCAAAAAGGGAATTATGTATACATATACATACAAGTTTTTTGCCAATATTTTTTTCGGATTCTCTCCTGCGTCAGGGTGGAAAATCATGAGGGATGCCATGAGTTGCATGCAACTTGACCATGGATGCTATCCGATAGCAGCCCTTGCAGACCTGATTGAGGTGGCACATATCCTTGCGGTGATGGCAGATCTGTCTACCTTTGAGCCCTGGCAGGTTCAGTTGGTCACTGGATATTATGACTGGGCATTTTTTTCAGGGGGGCCCTAACGAATTTATTTTTGAAGTAAGCAAATTGTATTAATGATTTATGCACATTTATCATGAATATATACATATATATATATTTATATTTATACATATATTCATATATGTATATGTATATATCATATTCTATGAGAACGACAGCAGCTAGTATTATACATGTTTTTTTTTCAAGCGACAGTGTCATACCCTGGGAGTAGCTCTTGAAGCAAAGCTCTTAGGACCTTGGTCAAACCGAGGTGGCACAGCCTTTCTTGTGAAATCTGGGAACTGGGGAATTGCTAGTGATTCTGATGTTTTATTGGAATATACAGACATATATATATTATATTATAATACATATATATGTACATGTATTATATATATATATAAATGTTTATAGAGAGATATATATATATATATATACATTGACACACATATATATATATATATATATATTGACATATATATATATATATATATATATATATATAAATTGTTTAAAATGTGCGTGTCCCAAGGAACATGACTATTTATTGACATGATTAAGCAAATAAGCCAGGGGATGCGGTTGTGACCAGCCACATTCCCTTGAACCAGCTCCCCAGCGTCGTGTCAATTTCCTCGGTTGAGCGCAAGGTTACCTGTTCTAGTGGTAATTATGGACATCCGTAGTGATTGTACGGCAATTGTGTGGTAAGGTGATTCTGTGGTGATTGTATGATGATTCTGTGATGATTCTGTGGTGGTGATGATGATGATGACGACGATGAGGAATGATGATGATGATGATGATGATGATGATGACAATGACAATGACGATGACGATGACGATGATGATGATGATGATGATGATGGTGATTGTGTAGTGACGGTTTGATGGTGATGTTGTTGTTGATGATAGTGGTGGTGATGGTGATGAATGTGGTGGTGGTGATTATCGTATGGTGATGTATGTTTGGTGATGATGGTATGTTGATGATTCTATGTTGATGAATGATGACTGTGTGGTGGTGATGATGATATATTGATGATGATTGTGTGGTGGTGATGTTGGTATGGTGATGACAAGTGTGTGGTGTTCATGATGGTTCCTGGTGATAACCATGGTACTCGTAGTGATGATTCTCATGGTGCTTCCTAGCCTTCTATGTATATATTCAGAAATCCACTCCGCTTGATCCGCACACGGAATTAAAGGACAAGTTCTACAAGTTCTTCTCTTGCAATCATCAAATGACTCACCTGAATCAAATGGCTGAAATTGCTAGGTTTTATTGACCATCGATCCGGAGGTCCAAGAAGCCAACGATGAGAATCAGAAAATGGGGACTGTGGGGAACCAATTTCACCTCAAATCACCTGGTTTCGGAATTGGGATCCCACTCGGATTGGTCGCTGGGCTATTCAATCTTAGGGAGATGGATATATTTGAGCTAAAATCATCTAAAATTAGTGCTTTCCTGTCGATGTTCCTTTAAACAAATCCATGGATCTCACTTAAATCCCACTATATCCATCTATATCCCATCATTATATCCCTTTAACCACCATTAAATCCCTTTAACCACCATTAAATCCCTTTAACCACCATTAAATCCTATCAAACCCCATTAAACTTTCCTTGGTCCGTTTTTTAAACCCCAACACGTGAGTTCCTTGGACATTCAGGACCTGACGGACCTGAATCAGGCGCTGGCTCACTCAAGCATACCATCCTGATAACTAACCCAACCAAAAGGGCCCTGTCATTCGGAAGTGCGTCATTGTTTTCAGGAAGTGTGTCATTGTTTGGTTTTTTGTTTTTGTTTGTTCTTTGTTGACGACCAAAGATTGACAATGATAACTGGAATTAGTCAACGATTACTATTACTGCTAATTCTCTCCGGGTCATCGGTGACGCTTTGCCATGTTTGCCATGGCTTCTTTTCAGGGATCCAGGATTTCAGCATCTACGTTCCGGTGTCATGGGGGTTTCCTGGAATGGGGGTACCCCAATAGCTGGATGTTTTACAATGGAAAAACCTACTAAAATTGGTGATTTGGGGGTAGCCCTATTTTAGGAAACCTCCATAGGATGAAATTTCCATTGCCATTTTTGTTTACCGGAGGGTAGCTGTTGTAGCACCCACGCAGCAACGTTGAACCAAAATGCCAGGCAAATGTAAACTATTTATCTTGTTTGCGCCTTGGTAGCAACGCCATGGTTGAGACCCGAACAAAAACTGCACCCGTTGGGATGCGCATATCGCGAAACCGTGTTCCATGTTTGGATACGTGATCATGATATTGTGTGCATATTATATGCATGCAAATTAGATGTACAGTATTCTGTATAGTACATATATATATATATATATATCCACATAAGATTATTATTTATTTATGCATAGCACCCTGCAAAAAATAGAAAAGTCCAAAAATTAGAGATGGACACGATATCGAACTACCATCCTGGAAATACTCATCTGTCTTCTTGGGGGTTGTCATCTGTTTTTTTTGTTGCTCGTAACATTGAAATTTGCCTCGGCTGCCATGGCATCCAAAACGGCTTTTTGGACGCCATCGGAGCCTGATGCAACAGTCTCCTGGTGCTTAGACTATCATGGGCAACTCGATGATTGAATGAAACAGTCAGGATTTGATCATTTGCTGAAAGTCCCCCTCTCTGCGGATGAAAACTCTACTTTTGCTGTGTTTGTTGCCCAAGTTGTGCACGTGTCAAGCGGCTAGGGACATCCCCATCCTGAGACCACAGGGGTCATGGTTTCACTTGTCTTCTCGGCACCTAGGAGCCTCGTGGCGATTCTGTCACTGATGCAGATTGTCATGACCATACCAGAGGCTGCGCTCTGAGTTTGGGCCTCTTCTGAAGGGTACAGTAGTTGCCCACTTTTGTTTTTACCATTAAAGGGCGGTGTTGTCATCTATCTGTCCTATTTGCACTATATATCCTATCTATTATCTATCTACCAATCAGTGAATCTGTTTCTTTGTTTGTCTGTCTGCAGGTCGGTCGGTCGGTCGGTCGGTCCATATATATATATATATCACATATATATATATATACATGAACCAGCGTCTCGTGGTCCCCCCTCGCCCCCTGAGATGGTGATGGTCCTTATATGCAAGTTATATATATATATGTAAGTAGTGTATCATATATATATATATATATACATACACACTGTATATACATGTGGGGGGGGGCGTGAACACGCGACACGGGACTATAATATATATATATCCATATCCATATGTATGTACATATGTACATATATATATATATCCATATATCAATCTATATAACAATATATTATAACCATCTATATGACCATCTGGATAACTATCTAAAAAAACAATCCATATAACCATCTATACAACCGTCTATATATATATAGCCATCTATACAACCATCTATATAATCATCTATATATTACCATCTATATAACCATCTATATAACCATCTATAAAGCCATCCATCCATCCATCCGTCCATCCATCCATCTATCGATCTACCTGTCTATCCCTCTATCTCTCTATTTGTCCACTTGTCCATCTGTCCGTTTACCTACCTACCGATTTACCCATCAACCTATCTACCTACCTACCTACCTGTCTATCTATCTGTCTATCTATCTAGCTATCTAGCTCTATATGTTTTCTTGCTTGACTATCCTATTTATCCTCTCTAGCCTATCTATTCTGTCTATCCTATCTATCTATATATCTATTTATATAGTTTTCGATGCTTTATGTATACATATGAATATATATATATATATGTACAACATGTACATGTATATATTTATATATATATATATATATATTATACATGATTATGAGCTGCCTGGAGGGCGGAGTCAAATGTTGACTGCTTTGCATCCAGCCTGGGGATGGCTTATACTTCGCTTATACCTCCCATAAACATGATGATGACTTGGATGGTTTATTGTTGGGATCATCCCTAGACTACAATGTCAAACGACGAGAAAGATGTTGCACCACGGATCAACTGTGAAATTGTAAATGTATCCATGAAATAGACCCCTGTTATTGTGATCCCTGGTTGCGTCAAGTCCCTGTTTTATCACCTAAAGGCCCATGTATGACTAGAATTGCTCATGTGATAAACACAGTCATAGAGACCTTCCAAAGTGGTGGTAAAATCTTTTGATTCCAAAGCATAAGGGGTTGGCATAGTTTAGCATATTGACATGCTGACAGTTGGCACCCCCATAGCACAGATGCCAAAAAGTCGGACACCTAGGGTTTGGGGGTGGAAAAAACCACTCAACTTAATGCTGGGGAGCCCCACTATGTAGCAACTTGCATGCAAGTTGCAAGTTGCAGATTCCATTTAATTCAATGATTTACCATGTGAAAACAGTGAACACATTTAAAGAATAGATGATGAAGATGATGAAGATGATGAAGATGACGAAGATGATGAAGATGATGATTGCCCATTTATAGATTATAAAAATAATGAATTACCTTTCAAAAATGGTGTTTTTCCATTTTTCAAACTGTGAAATGACCAGAGGGCACGAAGAAATGATGGCTATGTCCAGCTGGACCTGGGTGAATGTTTAAAAGGAAAGACACATCACAAATAGGTTAGAACATATTATATATATAATTATATATATATATATGCGACCATGAATTAGTAAATATTCATACGCTCAGGACTCAGGACCCTCAGGTGATTCGTTACATAGGTGTCACGTAGCTATGGAAGTCATGGCCCATGATGATATACCTATTAAAAAAAAATGTGATTTTCCATAGCTATGTCAGCACATGATATGCCAGTACCCAGACCCTCCAAGAAAGATGGTGTTTTAGCCCATTTGTTTTTGTATTGTTTCCATTTTTTTGGATATTTGAAAGGTCTAGGTATATATATATATCCACATGTATAGTGGGGCCCCCGTTTGATAGCTTAGGTTTGTTTACTTCACTACAGTATTTGTCCGGTTTTTGGGTGATATATCTATATATAGTTAGATGGGGTTCAAAACCAACTAACTCACAACTCGGGGGGACACGTACAGTATATATACATACATAGATATATGTGTTTTTTTATATAGGATCTACTAACACGATCTAACATGATCATATGTTTTTCAAACATATGATCAGATCAACGCAAACCTCACGATATTCACGCATTGATCAAAGTTAATCGCTCCAAATCGGGAAAAGCAAAAACACACAAACACACCACTAACATATTCATGCATATTCTGAAATCATGTCTGACAAAAATACAATCCGGTAATCAAACATGGTTTGCTGAAGAATCTTCCCTGATTCATATTTCTGAATTCCCATAAAACCATCTTAAAATTGGCGATTTCACCGACGGAGGCCTGCGTTCCCATTCTCTACACGCTTGCCGCGATTTCCCTCATGCTTTTCGGATCATCCCGCAGGGTAGTCGTCACTGGTGGTAGCTACAAACAACAGGGATGTCGATCAATGGGGATTTCCGTAAAGGGATGGTTTATTTCATAGATCCGAAGAACAAATGGATGATTTGGGGGTAGCCACATGACTTCGGAAAGCTTCTTTTATGAGGGACCGAGTTCAGCATTTTATTTTAGGATAGGTCATCGAGGTAGTATAAAACTCTACACTAGGATATGTCATCTGGATATTGCATGGGATATCACCAATCATGTGATTTCTATGGCTTTGTCTCAAAATGGGCTCCTGCAAATTGGAAGGTGATTTCCCGGGGATTCCTTTTTGATAATCCAGAGGTATAGTACCCCTAGCAGGCGGCCGACAAATACCATGTTTTTTTGGAGAGGTTTTCCAATACTTGTAGGAGTATCTTCCAGATTCCAGAGGTAGCTTCATTTGATCTACTAATCAAGGGGCAGTTAATCATGGAATGGGTCGTTAGTCACCCTGGTGCCATGTTGTTTTTATCGCTCCGATAAAACCGGGAGATTGCAGATGTGACTTGATAATCTTGAGAGGAGAAACAACATCCGTTCATCCGTTGTATAATTCCCAATTATTCATTCGTTCATCGGTTCATCCTAATATTTATATATATATATACATATGTATTATGTATATATATATATATGTATTATGTATTGTGTATATATATATATGTATTATGTATATATATATATATATTATGTATATATATATATATATGTATTATGTATATATATATATATTTGTATTATGTATATATATATATATATATGTATTATGTATATATATATATATATGTATTATGTATTATGTATATATATGTATTATGTGTATATATATGTATTATGTATATATATGTATTATGTATATATTTATATATATATATATATATGTATTATGTATATATATATATGTATCATGTATATATATAATGTATATATATATATATTTGTATTATGTATATATATATATATTCATCCTATTATATATATATAATTCCCCTATTACTCCCAATTATAATTCCCAATTATATACAAGTTTGAGCCAACTCCTCACTGCGACAGCACGAATGTTTTCAGAGCTGGATCAGCTATTTTGACCAGGCTCACGACGAGATCTCGTGCAGCATTCCTGGCTGGGATGGTGCGGCATTGTGTTGTGGCTGTGGTGGTCCTGAGAGTTCAGTCATCCAATAATTTATGGTCCATTATATATGACTTATGGAAAAATATAGGATTAGAATTGGATTATCATGGCATTGTAATGGGTATATATCTAACAATAGATGAAGAATGGAGAGTTGGAACAATGTGGGTATCCCAATGCTGTCATAAACCTATCATTTGGGGATGGTTTATGTTTGTACTCCCCATTTGTGATGATTTTGGGGATGCTTTATTTTTGGGTTTACCCCATTTACTTGCATTTTAACCCGCAACATGCCCCAGGAATCAGCCATTTGCAGGTCAACATGTCATTGATATATACCATATGGATAATTGCTCTTGAATGAGTGAATATGATACAATGTTGCATGACAGGGGATAGGCACTTATGATCATTTATCTACAATGCCGTCTGTTGTTTCACCAACATTTACCTCTAAGATGTAGCGCTTGAAACTGGCCCATGAATTATTCACTGGCTTTCAGATCCGGAAAACAGATAAATAACATTGATCCTGGTTGGTGGTTTCAAACATGATTTTTATTTTCCATATATGGGATTTCATCCCAACCCCATTGACGAAGTCCATCATTTTTCAAGATGGTGAATTTGCACCACCAACCAGACCATTATTAACAATTATTAACCATTATTAACCATTATTAACCATGATTAACCATTATGAACCATTATTCACCATTATTCACCATTATTCACCATTATTAACCATTATTAACCATTATTCACCATTATTCACCATTATTCACCATTATTAACAATTATTAACCATTATTAACCATTATTAACCATTATTAACCATTATTATTAACCATTATTATTAACCATTATTAACCATTATTAACCATTATTAACCCGTATTCACCAGTATTCACCATTATTCACCATTATTAACCATTATTAACCATTATTAACCATGATTAACCATGATTAACCATTATTAACCATTATTCACCTTTATTCACCATTATTCACCATTATCAACCATTATTAACCATTATTCACCATTATTAACCATTATTCACCATTATTAACCATTATTCACCATTATTCACCATTATTAAGCATTATTAACCCGTATTAACCAGTATTCACCAGTATTCACCTTTATTCACCATTATTAACCATTATTAACCAATATTAACCATTATTAACCATTATTAACCATTATTAACCATTATAAGCCATTATTAACCATTATTAACCATTATTAACCATTATTAACAATTATTAACCATTATTCACCATTAATCACCATTATTAACAATTAATAACCATTATTCACCATTATTAACCATTGTTAATTATTATTAACCATGATTAACCAGAATTATAACCATGTTTAACAATTATTAACCATTACTAACCATTATTAACCATTATTAGCAATTATTAACCATTATTCACCAGTATTCACCTTTATTCACCATTATTAACCATTATTAACCAATATTAACCATTATTAACCATTATTAACAATTACTAACCATTATAAGCCATTATTAACCATTATTAACAATTATTAACCATTATTAACCATTATTAACCTTTATTCACCATTATTAACCATTATTAACAATTATTAACCCGTATTAACAATTATTAACCATGGAAATCCCATTAAAATCTCATTACCCACCCGGGTTTTGGGGGAAGGCCAAGCTCCATGATTTTTTTTTTTTTCGTGGGTGTACCTAGATGTTCCTATCGACTCATGTGATAAAACAAAACACCAATCACAAACAATGAAGGTCTTAATCATGGATATGCATATATATATGAGTAGTTCACGTATATATATATATACACATATTATATATACATATTATATATACATATTATATATATAAATATATTATATACATATTATTTATATATATATATATTTATATTATATATAATATAAAGGAAAAAGTTCTTATTAGCTACCAATCTACTTCACTTCTCTCCCCGCCTTGGAGGATGTGGTCGAAGCCTTTGGATCCCAGCTCTCTACGGCCATTGGTCTCTGCAGTTTATCCTCTGATGCCATCTTGATCGGCGCCTCGGATCCCTGGGGACCCGGGGGACCCTGGGGACCCTGGGGATCGGTGGAACCATCGATGGCTCAAATTCTTGGGTATTTTGAGTTAAGCCATCTATTTTGAAATCCGTGAAGTTTTTTTGTTCTTGTTGTTTTTTACGGTTCAAGTAATTTACACAGATAGATCATTGATAATTAGTTGAGTGTGTTTGTTGGTTATTTGTGAAAGTGGTTTTTATTGAAGATGATCAGAGAGTTGTTGCGAGCGCACTTTTGCGAATCCAAGTTCTGAGTTGCATCTCCTGCTGCGACGCATTCGTATCCCATCCTATGAAATACCTGGTAGCATCTGGTTATCTCGGATTATGTGTTCTTGTTGACTTATCATAGTCCCCAAATTTATTTTTCAAAAAAAGGATAGCCCTACAGTGATATGTTTCACGGCTCGTATAGGTGATCCAAGTCCTCCACTGTCCCAGGAAACTTTGCATGTCTCATTGTGATCTATTTCGTGGTGCTGCCTGCTCGAGCAGCGGTCACTTCTTGCAGAAATTCGACCCTACTGGAGATGTTGGGTGTTTTATAAACCATGAACGGCATGAATGGGATATGGATGTGGGGAAAAACAGGTGCTGGATCATGTTGAAGAAAATCATAGATAAATAGCAATTAAAGATTCAAATCCTTTGTTTGGGGTTGAATATGAAGCTATATATATATATATGTACAGATACATCTATATACATATACATATATAAACATATATAATACATATACATATATTTATATACATAAATATACATATACATATATATACATATATATATATTTATATACATATATATATATGAGGAAAAGACAAAAGTTGTTAACATGTGTGAGCATCACAAAATGACCTTGAATTAATCGCAGCTAATCTATTCAGGAGATGTTCGACAAGATTTTGACCCATCCCTGTCTTGCCAACATTTACCCTCTGGTAAACTAACATAGCTATTGAAAATGGCCATTTATAGCGGATTTACCCATCAAAAATGGTGATTTTCCATAGTTATGTTAGTTTACCAGTGTGTACTAGACAATAGCAACATGTGACGGAAAAAAAATGACATTACAGAAACATGATATCTATACATGCAAGACATGCTTATGATAGCGCACACAGAGTTTTGAAGGGTTTTTCATCGGGTTCTTCACTTCAGGAACACCCCATAGATCAGCCACAAGAGAGTAAAAAATCCGTCCCTCTGATCCAGATACACCGCGACATCCTTGGAAGTGGCAATATCAAGCTCGGATTGATGTTCCCCACGTTGTGAAAAATTCTGGGGGTACCATTTGAGTAGCCACTTATCACAGAAATCACTATTTTAATTGACCCCCCAAATTCATCCGGGTTGAATCCGGGGTTGATATCAAATGATACATGGAGGTCATCCATGAAATGAAGATTTCAATGAGAACATATAGAAAATCACCCATCAAATTTGCCCAATCTGGCGAGAAATGGCAAGAAAGAACCAGTCGCTCCAAGGCCTTTGAAATTTCGGAGCTAGGCAACTTAGGAGAGGTTGGATCAAGGTTCTGTAGGTAGTCTTGTGGTGCAGAATCGCATAAAAAAATGATCCTTCTAAGTCATGATTACTCTTTTCTAGTCAATCATGGCAATGTACAATCATGTATAAATAAGGTGTTAACGGTTTTATCGTGAAAAAACATCCATGTATGCGCAATTTTCCTGCAACACATGCTTGCTTCCTTTCGACAACCCCCCCAAAAAATCACCCGTATCAGAAAAGTCACTAACATAAATATATATATATATATATGTATTACTGAATCATTCCTGGTTGGTGGTTTCAATCATTTTTTCATTTTCCATTTCATATATGGGATGTCATCCTTCCCATTGACTTTCACTCCATCATTTTTCAAGATGGTGAAATTGCACCACCAACCAGATTCAATCTTAACCATTATTAACCATTATTAACCATTATTAACCATGATTAACCATTATTAACCATTATTCACCATTATTCACCATTGTTCACCATTACCATTTCCATTATTAACCATTATTCACCATTATTAACCATTATTCACCATTATTAACCATTATTCACCATTATTCACCATTATTAAGCAATATTAACCCGTATTAACCAGTATTCACCAGTATTCACCATTATTCACCATTATTAACCATTATTAACCATTATTAACCATTATTGACCATTATTAGCTTATTAACCATTATTAATCATTATTAACTTATTAATCATTATCAACCATTATTAACCATGGAAATCCCATTAAAATCTTTTGATGAAAATCCATTTTTCAATGTCGTGAGTTTTTGGTCGCTTCCTGCCCAGGTGAGCCTATGGTGCGTGCCCTTCTTTCCACTGACTTATTTGGCTCTGTCAGTACCTGCCCCTCAAGCCGATGGCAACATGGCTCCTTGGCTACGGGAACCGCCGCTTTTTTGCAGTGGGAGTAGCAAAAATGATGGCAATTGATGATGCAAACATATTTAAAGCAACAAAGCATTTTTTTAAAGCTGATTTATGATAGCTCTTTGTTGGTTTAGTTCACTACGACAACTGTTGGAATTCTGAGGGATGTATATATATATATATACATAATATGTATATATCGAGTTAGACGGGGTAACATAAACCGCCAAACATCCCAAAACCGGGCCCCAGTGTGGCATTGCAGACCACAGTGTGAGCGTTGCCGCGACAGGGAGGGTGGGATTGGGGATCCTTTGTAGCTATATTTACTTTGGTCTGGTGGGCAGTTACCAAAATAAAAAACAAAAAACTATCTGTGGAGTCTTGAACTAGGGAGTTGGAGAAAGACAACATGAATCACTGTTTGCAGGCTTGAGAAGCCCAATATCCAGTCAAGCATCTTCTTGTAGTTTAGATAAAGCCATCTTCACTTGGAAGTGGAACAGCTGGAAAATCCAGCAATCTATCGAATTTATAGATGATTGTCCCCATAAGACCTCCATTTGTTTGTTATATTTATATGTTTTTTCCGAGCCAGCCATGTTTGATTTCTGGAGGAAAACCAGACTCAACTCCTTCAGATCGCCTCTTTGTTCTGTGTACACATATTATGGAGGTGTATGTGTGTATATATATATATATATGTACATATTGCATGGACATAGCTACATATCATACAAGCATCCATCTACGATGCAACATTTGTATTAGTATGTCTGTATGTAAATATTTATGTATATATGGTGATAGATGGATAGATAGATAGATAAATAGATAGATAATTAGATAGATAATTAGATAGATAATTAGATAGATAATTAGATAGATAAATAGATAGATAATTAGATAGATAATTAGATAGATAATTAGATAGATAATAAGATAGATAATTAGATAGATAATTAGATAGATAATTGGATAGATAATTAGATAGATAGATAGATAGATAGATAGATACATAGATAGATGGGTGGAAAGAAAGAAAGAAAGAAAGATAGATAGATAGATATATAGATAAATATATATATATAGATACCACTATACACTCATGGTATTCCATATGAGTACAGACCATGTCCCCAAGCCGTTACATCTGACCAGGCTCGGAAGTTGAATTTGTCCTTCCGCATCTTCATTTGTGCCATGGTCGGTGCCTAGGGTCGCACGGGTTGCAAGGGGGTCCTAGCCACGGTTCCCATAAGAGATATTTGAATAATTATATTTGAGCAGTGGCTGCTAAACCCCGGTTGGTTGATGGCTATAGTCGTTTCACAGGGTTTACCCAGTTTACCCATCCAAATAATGGATATGTATAAGTGGATATAATTGATAAATCATGGTCGATGTATTTTTATTTTGGGTGTTGGGGATGATCACAATTCATGAAACTGTTGATTTGGAGATGGTTTGTGATTTGTAAAGACCATGGTGCCCTGGTTGTCACACCAATTACAGCATATATAATCATATATAGATGCAAAAAAAACTGTTTTTTTATATGGATGTTCATCCCCCCCATTCTTTCCTCGCGGATCTGGTTACCTGGTTACCTGGTTCAATGCCTCAAATAGCATCTTTAAATAGCATCTTACATAGCCAGTTTTTTTTTAATGAAACGTGATGAACCATCCCAACATGACAACCATCACATCCTGGCTGTCCCCTGGCTGTCGAGCTGGAAAAGAGATCCCATCCCCTTGGGCATCGAAAGACCGAAAGGCAAAAAATGGAAAAATAAGTTAAGATGCTAATATCGATAGATTTGATATATATATATAAGCATACATATACATATACATATGTAATTATATATATATGATATTTATGGTCGTAGTTTTTTTTGACACACACCCACTTAGATGAACCATGGAATTAGTGAACTGTTCCGACACTATGTCACCAAACATTCCTTGAGAATCTCCTTGGTGTCATTGCTTATTTCACCCAGCCAGTACCAATCAACCAGAATTCTACGGGTTCAGGGCTGCTTTAGAGTTTCACAAAGAATTTGCAAAAGCATTAGCTATGCGCAGTGATTTGAGTGAATTTTGGTTTGACGCCTTCAGGGTCTTGAGTTTTAGGGTTTTAGATGGTTTTATGTTTTGGGGTTCAACCGGGTTTCGGTTTTCAGGGTTTCCTGGAGAATCAACTGACTTGGTGAGTTGTTTGTCAACATGTTAAAAGCCTTGTTAGTAAGTTCCCTAATTGTGGGGTTATCCCATTTATAGATGGGTAAGAAAGTCCCAGTTACCAAGCAGTGGATCTAAGTGGGGTGATCCTCCAAGTAGAAAACTTGGCTGGTAGTTCCCTTCCCGGAATAGGTTTTATTGGGAACATTTATGGCCAATCCTCCTATGTTTGATGGGAAAGACATAGTTCCAACCATCAATTTTCAAGAAACACGTTCCATTGATCCGTTATCCCAATATATCTAATGTCCCCATGAATCCGCATCTAATCCCATATTTCAAACATGTCAATATCTGATATTTCTTCTCCCTCTTGATATCCCCAACAAAACCATATTTCCATATCTAATGGTTTAAGATGGTTTAAGAATACCTCATTTGAACTGATTTCAATGTGGTTTCATCTGGTTCCAACTGCTTTCAATTATCAACTAATGTGGAAAATATGGAGAAATGATCAGTTGAAACCACATGATTTTGAAATGATCTGGTTTCAACTGCTTTCAACTGATGATTTCTCCATATTTTCCACATGTTCCCGGACCTCGGCTCCAGATGCCTCCAGACGGCTCCAGGTCTACTGGGCCGCTGCTGGATCGAAATCGGCGAGCGGGCCTCGTTCTTACGTTTGGAGCAGGTGCACAAGGTGCGCCTGTCGCTCGTGTCTTCGGGGATCACTGGGGATTTCCCAACGTTTCATTGTACCCTCTGGTAAACTAACATAACCAGTAGTACCGCACAAGGCGGTGGCGGAAGTTTCAAAAATAGGAAAACTATAGGAGAGAGTGGCTGTTGTGAATCAGGGATGGCAGAGCGAATCCACTGATGGACCGAAAGGTGCTTGAGGTCTCCTCTCTTTCTCTCTCTTTCTCTGACTATCTACTTACCTACCAGCCTATCTTCT
>Ga0126342_10011120_pt1 | contig 16087 bp, 14 predicted proteins | sample Cyp1metagenome_FD_92528 | JGI IMG/M metagenome (GOLD analysis project Ga0126342, IMG submission 92528) | Coral microbial communities from Lord Howe Island, Old Settlement Bay, Australia - Cyphastrea 1 metagenome | ecosystem: Host-associated > Invertebrates > Cnidaria > Coral ... | reverse complement strand
CTATAAGCCTTCTATATTGACCATATTTAGGCAGTATATACCAGGTATATGCCATGTATATATTCATGTTTTTCACCAAAAAAACTGCTCCCCTGAAAATTAGGAACCAGAAAAATCCCCTGAAAATCTGGAGGAACATCAAAAAAAATCCTCAAATCCATTGGCGCATGTCATTGGCTGCAGGACTTGGCCATGAAGGCAGAAGTGCTGAAGCAGGCCGCCGAGTTGTCGGTTGAAGCCATGGCATTGGGATGGGACGGATGGGCAAATCATTGATAAGATGTTGAATCAGATACATTGATAAGATGTAGGATAAATTGTGATAAATCCTACACATGATGCATTATACTACATCATATTATTGATAATTGTAGGATGGCATCATACACATCAGATATACATCAACCGCATGTCATGACGCCATCGGCTTCACGTGTCGTAACTCCAGGAGTTTAAACCCTTGGCGCTCAGCGACACAGAGGAGCATGCGAAGAAACGCCTGGGGACCCATGGTGGATGTAGCACACTCGAGGGGCTGAACGAAAAGTTTCGGCCCAGTCAACTGGTGGGTTATTTTGGTCCTCAGGTAGTTTATAGATTTTATAGCCTGGTTATGCCTGCCTGGTTGTGGGTTGGTAATCTATGAGGGTCTCAACTTTGCTGTGCTTGCAGTGGCTTGCAGGTATTGATCTGTCCACGCAGCTGTCAGATCCTCAGTGGCCAGTTCGGTTCAGACAGAGACGATCAGAGATTGCTTAATTGGATTTAATTGGGACCTAGAACATCTAGAATCGACTAATTTCCTTGGCTATTTGAGAAGGGCAAATGAACGGGTTAAATTATGAAAGTTTAAGTTGTCATTAAGATTGGTCCCATCCTGAGGTGGTTTCCAGTGGCACCTTTCCAGCGTGTGCTAAAATTACTAGACTCTCAGAGCCACTGGTTTGCTTTAACCATGGACCACAACAATGTGACTTTCCCATCCGGCCCATGCTTCAAAAAATTTCTTTTCGGATTTGACATAATTATCCCTGTCAATTATCTTGTGATCAGTTTGGGGTACCCGTATTGTGATGGACGGACGACTTAGGTTGCTGACCTATCAGGCAGTGCAGCAGAATCTGAACACTTCTGGGGAACATCGCGATGAGGCGCCGCCAGATCCATCGAATCAATATCTTCCAAAAAGATCTGAAAAGAACTCCCACTTCAAACGGAAGGAAACACAGCTGTGATGATATGAGATGATGATATAAGTACTTTTCCAATCTTTTCTGGAGTCATGCAGCCGAAACTTTCTCCAATTTTTGGAGGTGCGGCAGATGAGGGAGAATGACCTGCAACACGTGTTGCAACAGGTGCAGGCTCGGCTTCAGAATTGGTTGCTACCGAAATCAAGGAATCAAGGGTTCATAAGTTGGATGCTGGGTTCTATCAGGGAAGCAAGGTTAGTCTTGGCGTTGGGAAGGCTGAAAAGTGCACCCACCAGAGAGTTTGAAGACTGTTTGAAGCTTTACTGATGTTAAACACATTCTCGCAAGACATATTAAAGGCTCAATCCATCCAAAAGTCAACCAATCCCATCCAAACCCGGATGGCCCGCTCCTTTGCTTCCCAGATTTTGGTTCAACCATCCCCAGCGTTACCCGAGTTGCGAGGCGCGCATCGTGAATTTGCAGAGTCATTCCGAGTCCAGCAGCTGTCAGCGCAAAGAGTTGGAGGACTGCGCTGGGTGGGAAAAACGTTTAAACCGTTTGGTAAAATGGGATTACCCTCTGGTAAACTAACATAGCCATTTGTAGTGGATTTTCCCATTAAAAATGGTGATTTTCCATAGTTATTTAAACGTTTACCAGAGGGTAATTGGGACTAGACCTGGCGTTTGGGGTCTTGAAACTATGGCCAGACTTTCGTCAAGAGATTGACTGATAGATTACACTGCTTGACCCTTGTAAATTTGATGCCAATGGACACGAATGGACTGTCACAATAACCTCTTTGGAGTCCTACAAGTCACAGGCCGCTATGTGTACTGTAGCAGTTGACAAAGTTCTTCCTTCCCCTTTTGGGTAGTGGTCGTCAAGATGAACCAACTCATTTAATTATATAATAAGTTATATGTTTTTTTTTAATGGTTGGTTATATGCCATGTTGTAAACCAACAAACCATGTTGCCAACTGCCCATGTCTTCGCTTCACCTCCCAACCCCAGGGCGAGCTGAATCAGTCGCAAGAGAGTCTGAAGATGCAGCTTTCTCACCTGGATGAGGCCTCCGTGGAGCAAAACACCGTGGAATGTGAAGGGTATCATTGGGGGATATCATGATGATTAGATGAAGATGGGATCAGTTGGGGCTCCAGTAAGTAGTTAGTCAGATTGAGTATCAAGGTTAGATCCATCGATGGGGGTTAGGGCTGAAACATCCAGTGGATGCCAGTAGCAAATCACCCGGGCTTGAAGGCCATTCAACCTACAATGACTACAGGTTCGCACTCAGATCGACAAGGAGATCGAAGAGTTGGATGAACGAAAGCGACAACTGAGGTGGGCACCGCAGGTTTGATACCTTCCATGAAGTTGATCATATTAATTCACAGTGACTGGCGTTTTAGCAGCATTTAAGCAGAATGTCAGATTGTTTGTTCTTGATATATTCCTTGATGTACCAGCTACCCTCCACTTGTTTCACGCCAGTATCGAGTTGGACGACGTGTCGCGGCAGCTGGACGAGGCTCTCCGAACCGTCGTCGTCGTCGTGTCATTTCATTTGGCCGTGTGGCTGTTGCGGTGCCAGGCGCGGATGAAGCAGAAACAGCACATGGAGAAATCCGATAAGCCCAGGTCTCAGTGGTTGGTAGTTTGGAGCTACTGTACCCTCTTGAGCATGTCTGATGGTGATGAATTCTGTGGCTATTTCATGATATTTGATGGTGATATGTTCATGAAGTATGTTAATAGAATGTTGGTTGGTACCCGATGGTAATGACTAACATTCTGGGCGAACTGGAAAAACATATGTGAAAATAATAGGCAAATCATCGAACCAAATGAGACATGTTCTATGTTAAGTTACCCGAGGGTATGAAGCTGAAGGCATCTATATGATGTAGAAGTGGCGCTTTCTCCTAGAATTGGGGAATCTGAAATCATCTGAAATTGGTCATTGTTCACGTGAAACCAATGTTGCTCAGGGTTACCCTCAGGGTTACCCGGTTACCTGTAACATCCATGAACATCCCAGATCCTGAACATGTGTACCATCACCAAAGCATATGTCGCACAAGTTAGGCTTCGTTTGAACATCGGCTGCAGAATCCAGCGGTTTATCATGGTTTATTGGTGTATTTTGGTGTATTTTCATTGTTGAAATGGTCATTATTGGATATTATTGGTGTATTGGTGTTTATTGGTGTATTTTGGTGTATTGTTGAAATGGCCATTTTTGAGACAGACCCCTCTAGCGGAGCGTAACTAGATCGCGATCCTGGCCCTCTGTTGAGATTAGCGCTGCATATCTCATCATCCCAGGCATCGCAACGAGCTCTACAGTGTGAAGGCTTCCATCCAGGCCGCTTTCCAAGCAGTCAAATAGCTGACATGGTTATTGGACAGAACCCAAATCCTGACGAATCCTGGCATGTTTGCGAGGTCAAATAGCTGAAATATGTTTTTTGCGGCTAACAATTAATTATGGATAATCCCTCTTTCTGGACACACCAGCCAATGGTGTTTCGTTTGTCCATTTAGGGATGCCCAATATGCCAATGGTATCCTCTTTAGACAAGCCCTGGGCTGGACTAGAGGACATTGCTCTATTAGGGTGAATAATGAGGATAAGGAGTAGAAGGAAAATAGTGAATATGAAGCAGCAGGGACTGGAATTTCATCCTGTTCGTACAAGGCTTTCATGTGGCCTGGACATTGAATGAAGCAGATGCTCAAGACTTCCGGCCCATGAGTTCTCAAGAACCATCCTGGTTTGTTCACTGGAGCTGACTCAAGATTGAGCATCTATAGGATGGATGGATCTTATAGATGATATTAGACGCTTTCACAACCCTAAAACCACCCACAAAACCAACACATGAGCAAACACTTCTCACAACTAACCTCCGAACGCATCAACCTGGTTGGTTCCGCAGGAAAAGATCAGCGGTGCCAGCAATGAAGCAGCCAACTCTGCACCTTGGCTCCAGATGTCAACAAAGCGGTGCCTGTTTGGCCGAGATTCCTGTGAATTGTGGTGAGTTTTAGGTGGTTTAGGATGGTTTAGGTAGTTTGGAAAGGATGAAGGGATTTTGATATACTTTGATTGGCTTTCATGATTTTCTTCTGAAATAAGTGCAGTATATTGAGGTTTCGGATCTCCATCCAATCCATGGCTGAGGAGAAAGAGAAAGAGTTGTTGGATCAGACGAGGCCTGGAGCGGAGCCGTTTCCTCGTTGGAGATGTATCCCCTGACCCGCGACAGGAAGATCTTGGAGGACTCTGCAACGACCTTACAGCTTCGGCCTCAGAGCAGCCGGTGTCGGGAAAGCCTCCGCGGTGTCAGCCGTCCCCTTCTTGCAAGAATCTTTGGACAGATAAGATGCCAGTTCTGCCAGAAGCGTACTACTGGTAACATGTATTATTTTATACAAACCAAATCTAGTCAGTCTAATAGTGATCATATGTTTGGTTTGCACGGGAATTGCCATTTTGCATTTGATGATTTCCCTGGAAAGGTTCATTTTCCTTGATGTCCATGTTCTTGTCAAGGACCTCAGTGCAGGAGCAGCAGGTGGATTTGAAGCAGAAGCTGGTCACAGACTCAGAGCCTGGAGAAGAAGATTCAAACCAGAACGTCCCCATTCCCAATATGAGTGCTCAACACTGCTCAACACTTGAAGCCTTCCCTTTCGATTGCAAGCGTTTCAAAGCCATGGGTAAAGGTCTTATTGTAATGTCAAGCAAACCACGGGTTTTGGTTATGTTTGGTAGATAATCTCGCTATTTTTGAGGCACCTTTCTGAGACCCGTGTATGTACACACGTATACACACGCACAGACAAGCGAGTCAAAACCAACAACAGCCAAAGAATAGGGAGCTGTTCACATCCCCAAATTAAATGGTTTATTATATCGTCATGTAACGTATTATTGGTAGCTCACTGGATTTTAAGTGGTGAAGTGAAATGACCCATGCGGACATAAGATGATACTATAATTATAATTATACTTAATTAACTTACGTAGATTTGTATCCTACCACGTATATGCATTTATCAGATGGATCACAATTCATGACAACAATGACAACAATGATCCAACATATTTGTTGGTCCCCTGTGTCTGCTTCCTGGCCCTTGGTGCCTTGGTGTTGGAGGTGGACTTCCAGGAACACTTCAAGGCGTTGCTGGCGGATCATCTTCGCTTTTGCGAGGCGGATGGAGAACTGGGAGGTTTGGTCTCCAGGGAAAAACGGATTCTCCAGATTTTTCCATTGGCCCCTTCCAGGTAGGGAAATTATAGAATATATCATAACATATCATAACTATGTATCCTAAATATCCAAATATCATGAAATATCATAACTATTGTGCCGTGCAGGTGAAAGCCCGACAGCTCCAAAGCCAAGCAGAATCCTCTGTGACCGAGGCGGATGTCGATGGTGGATGTAGGAGGTTAGCCAAGCTCAACCTGTTGCGAGGCCAATAAGGAGTTGCTGTTGTCCACGGCGCGTGCAGCTGAAGAAGCGTCCGGCTGAACAGTGGGAGAGTTGATCAAAAGGAAGGCACTACATACTGAGGTAATCTAAGATACTGATAATCTGGGTATATCTGTGCGATTTGTTCCTACCCATATGGGATGACTATATCTTTTTGTATATTATATGGGATAGCTATATCATAATATGTGATCATCAGAACAATAGTGGGATGAAACCTGGTTGTGTCGTTGATTGCTCCCAAGGCTGGACGAGTTTCAGAAGAGCTATGCTGGGTACCTGACTGCTCCAGAGCTGCAGGCCATAGACTCCAACCTCCACCCGTCCAAGTACCATCCAAGTACCATCCAAATACCATTAAAAACAAAGTAACAAATTATATGTATATTAAATATACTGTTTATATATACTCTCCAAATAAAAATCTTAAATATATATATATATATATATATATCCATCCATATCTCCATATCTACCCCCGTCCGGGGTTTTCCTATCTTACCTTATGCCCTCTCATTTTATTGGCATTTTCTCCTTAGGCCCCTGCCTTTTTTTTTATTTTTTTAGGTGCCTCCCCCCCCCCCCCTGGCAACAGACGAGGGTCATATCTCCAGCCATTTCCCTCCCCATTTTGCCCAGACACAGCTGGGCCATCTCCGTGACGCCTACGGCAAGACGCTGAAGATCCTGGGCGCGGCGCCCGTTGCAGGCGCCGCGGGTAGCGAAGCAGCGGGCGCCTTGCTGGAGCCGCTGGCGCCGGAGGTGGGGACATCCATGCCATAAATCGCCATGAATCGCCATGAATTGGTGACATGTTGGAAAAATATATAGAGACTTGTTACGACTTGTTGAAGTGAATCTTATATATATATATATATCTGATGACCATTAAGTTAATTAATGTATATATGCCGACTTTGCAGAGTTGAATGGTTTTTAGCTCAACGAAGTCAGGGATATATGGCCACAAATGATCCGACCTTGTAGCGTGGGGTGGCGCCTGTCAGGCAGCTGGTTATCCTGCATCCTCATCAGCTCCGATCATTTGAAGCGGTATAGGTGTTGTACAAAGAGACAACCGCGCAGGCAGAGGTTGTTCCAATATGTTTCAATAGTTTGTGGATATTTCCTTTAATAGTTACGGGTATGTTTATGTATGTCTTTGTTTGTATGATATCTGTGGATGGTTCTGGATGTTTATGATTCATATCTTGAGTTTATCAAACTCATCATCCCCTCAAACTCCTGGTGACTGGACTCCTGCAGGGACAACCAGCTCAGGATTCCAGGACTTTTGTTGCCGAAAGGGCACAGCATGGCTGGCCGCAGCTTGCATGAAAAATCGCTTGTACAAAAACAAAGGGTACTGCAAAGTAGCCGGCTTCCCAGTTGATCAGCAGAAGTTTCCTAAGGTGAAGACATTCAGGCAATAGAGAGAGATGACAACCATGAAGATTCTCAGATGCTGAGTCAACTGGGAAGTCCAGTTTCAAGCACTTGCAGTCTGAGCGTGCCAAAAGATCTGTGCATTTGCAGCTGCTATTGTTGAATGGTTCAATGCAGCATGCAATCAGCTGCTGATGCTGCTGATTTGAAACATGTGATCCTTAGAGTTGTAGAGTCCAAAGGCCAATTCTTCTGCATATTACTTGGGTATGGGTCAGAATTGCAGACGCCTTTTTCCCTCATTTTCCAGTGCCGTCTTTGATTGAACCAACTTGGCCATGTACCCTCTGGTAATTTAACATAGCTATTGAAAATGGCCATAAAAATAGTGGATTTTCCATGATTTTCCCATAAAAAATGGTGATTTTCCATAGTTATGTTAGTTTACCAGAGGGTATGTCATGTTTCGTAGCCCATAACCATACCCGCATTGATGGAAGCTCCCAACGGTTCAACGCACCGCAGTTGGTGGACGGCGAGTCCTTGAGAGCTTATGCACATCGACAGCCTTGTCACAAGCTGCCGGAGCAGGCCCTGCCAATACACATGATTCAAATCAGTACTACCGGTGTTTTGGGATGAATGATACCGATAGTAGGATATATATAGTAGGTATTTCATGGCATTTCACGAGATTCAGCGCCTAACACAACGGACATCTGGTGCTCAGGCTGCGCGGCAATACTATCGCCAGGCTCAGGGGAACCAAATATGGATTTCATTGGTTGACGTGATGTTTATTAATTTGAAGTACCTTACCAGTGGAAGTTCTAAACTAAATATCTAGCTGATATATTCATCAAATCCATTCAAATACCAAAAGATTTCGCCACTTCATGAAGTGTCAGGGTTTCAACAAAGCTGCCAGGTGGTGGATGGAGTAAACTACTGCCATGACCACATGGTGGCGCATCGGGACCTGAAGTTGGGAGTCTCAAACAATGCAAAACACACCATTTTTTGCGGTCGCCAAGGCACTGTGCAACACAACCGTTGTAAAGGGAGAAAACATGTTTCTTCAAATGGTTTTAATTGTTTGATATGTTTGGCAATATCCAATTATCATACTATAAATCTATGATATATCAAACAGTATTCAAACAGTTATGATTGGATTGTACTATAAATATCTATAGATTGAATGTTTCAATGATATCCATTGATGCCAAGTTTCCGATGGCAGTTTAACGATGGTGTCCGAGCCAAGGCTTGAAAATCTCCTGCTCGACAAGAGTCGCCCCGGCCTGTCCAATATATAGGAGCTGTTGGATGATGATTTCCTGTCATGACCTTGAGATGAATCGAAATGGGAAATTGAAGAAAAAACCTGAAAAAAACCACCCAGTTCCCGGAGAAATGAGTTCTTCCATCCCACCAAAAAGATCCAAACATGAGATTTTGTGTTTGTTTTGCCCATGTCCATGTGATTTTGACGGATGGTATAGATCCATTTTTCCAAACTACGCAGCTCTTCAAGTCGTTGATGGCCAGGTCGTGAAGGAGTGAAAATCATCGACTTTGGCTTTGCAGCACACGTGACTTCGGTCGCAAGAAGCAGCTGGCAATTTGCACTGGACGTGCTCCCAGTACTGTTTTTCTTCGGGTGGAATACCCTCCAGAATCAATAGTTTGACCCTGAACATAGCAAACAAATTTTCCAGCTCCCCAAAATGGCATGGGCCACTCAGTGACTTGGAGCAGGCTGTTTCCATGCTGTGTGTGACGACTTCCTCCTGTCCTGAGGTGCCCAGCAAAGAGACCAAACTCAAGGCCTTCTGTGGCACCCCATCGTGCGCGGCGGTGTCAGCTGGGGGTGATCCTTGAAGGTACCACCTCTTATTGGGGCTGCCAGTCAGCTAGCCTTGTTCCAGTTGACAGCCCTTAAAGGCCTTAAAGACAGATGAAATCACGGGGTGGGAATTTGGGAATCCCAACTTTTTGGGGCTTGAATAGTCACATGACTTGTTGGCACATGACTTTGGAAATGCCTTCAGTCTCCCACCCACATGAAACAACTTTGCAGAATGGCATCCTGAGTCTTCCCTTGGCATCCAGCTTGTTGCCTCCGCAGTTTTGCCTTCAATGTGAAATTGCTTCAACATGCTTCAACCTTGACTCACCGTGTAGACATCCTGCATTGGCAGCTTCAAAAACAACACCTAACTGTTAGAGAGATTGCAGATTATTGGGAATATTTTTGTCAGTGAGCAGCCCAACCACTGGATGTTTTGTGCATTACTGTTTGCAAGTCTCAATCCTTGATGGCCGAAATCGATGCATTGCTGTGTCTAGACTGCAGTGATGATGTTGTTGGCGCTTCAAGAATGAGACTTCCGCGTATATACAACAGATACGCAGTAAAATGTGACACTGGCCAAACTGAATGCTCAGGTGATCCCTTTTTGTAAGTTGCAACAATAGAATTAGCCTATAACCTTGATTTTGTCTAGCCTTATTTCTATGCTCATCAATGTTGGCGCGGCCAACTTCGTTGCTTGTACAGTTTCATCGCCATGTCCTACACCTTGTCCATTCAATCTGCTTCTATACTTTGAGGATGATTTTTTTTTTTCAGTTGGGTTTGAGGGGAATGCCACTCATCTCAATGTCAGTAACAGCCCCCATTCCGGTTGAAAGTTTCTGTTGCGTGGAGACCTGGATCCATGTGAGGCTCGATGTGGATGACACGCTGTACCCGGTCACTTCGGGCTTTTCGGACCACCGCAATGGGGAGGCTCCTGGGGTCATGCTGGGGTCAATTTGCCCGCACCATCCATAGAAACATTGTGTCTTGTTGCACGATGTTTAAAGCTAACATACTAACAGCTCACTTGTTTCCTTGTTTTGTTGATTCATGGCTTTCAGCTGACTGATTGGACTGACATTTAGCCGCCCACTGACCAACTGAGCCCAATGGACATAATCAGACTGGTGACAAGATACACAAAACATACCAAAACATGCTGGTGCGGTTCAAGGGTTTTTCATATATGATATACATCTTTGAACTGTCTAACCCACCAGACATTGAACCAATTCGTAAACACCAACCGGCAAGTCATTTGGGCAGAATAATTGGCCTGATGCCAGCAGATAGATCAGATGGCCAAGCATGGCCAAGCTGCAGGTCATTTGCAAGTTCATGGTGGAGAACTTGGGTTTCGAGTCCGCCGAGTCTGCCAAGATCCTTCGTGACGAGTACTTTCAGTCCGGCTCCGCAGCCGGGGTGTAGATGGTTGCTGTCTTGATTGAAGGAAGATGTATATTCCCATAGGATCCATGGTGCTGGTAATGTATGGTATATATGCTAACATTTGGGGTATCTTGATGGGATCCATGTTACTAGTACCATATATAGCAGGATCCCATGGATCCCTTGGGGACCCTCACTGGGATGGGACCGCACCATAGGCGCTATCATTCGACGATGAAAGGCCTGAACGTCGCGACTCAGGACGGAGCGTCGAAGTCGAAGCGCCAGGGTAGGGTCAATGCCAGGTGGGTATGGGTCAAAACCTATTAGTATGAATTTTAATGGGATGAACATCCATTTACCAACTATTTTGATGTGAACTACAGGGGTACAAGGTTTTGACACACTGCCAGGTGCCATTTCAGGTGTTGAAGGACCCTGCATACAGAAACCAAGCAAACACCTCGAACCCACATCCACTCATCCAACTTGCCGTACCGGCAGAATCCGAAGTTTGAGTGGAAGCAGTGAGGCGGTCATGGGGTCAATGTGCCAGGAAGGCAGACTGCCAAAGCCCTTCAAGCAGGAGAACCATCTCAAGCAGAAAGCAGTGCCCAGTCAACCAATGTATACTACTATATACTGAAGCTCAATGACTCAACAGGCCATTGTAAGGAAACCGGCAGAAGAATGCGATATCAATACTGCATCCCCAGGTCTTTCTGACATCAATTCATCCAATTTTAGGAAGCATGTGTTGGGAATCATTATTAGAAGCAAAACAAGCACGGATTCTGCAAGTTGACATCAACAAGCGAATCGCTGATAGAGATCGTTGTATTGTTGTTCTATATTTTCCAGAACGTGTTCAGTGAAAACTGTACAGGACCCCGTGATTAGGGTCATCCCTGCATGGTCACGGTTTTCCGTAAACAAACCAAGATGAACATCCCATGGTTGATGGTTAAATCAGATACCCTCTGGTTATTTAACATAGCCATGGAAAATGAGCCATTATAGATGATGTACCTATTAAAAGTGATGATTTTCGATGGTCAAATCCCAATGATGTCGGCCCAATGATTAATGTATCTCAGATATCTCAGTTGCAGGAGGAATTGGGCCAATACTGGGCAGATCATTGTGACTATGCCAGGTGCGGATCTGAGGTAGCCACAATCCGCCTGGCTCACGGGTTACCCCCCCAACAAAAAAAAACAACCAGAAACACGGATGCAGATAAATTATAGTGATTTGCAGTTGGATTTGTGCAGTTAGATTTTTGGGATTCAAATTGAACATATTGAAATGCCTCAAAATTTCAACTTGTTGCACTCTGACAGGCCCAGAGATCCACTGTGTTTTCTATGGCACTGTCGTCAGGTTCATTCGTGCAGATCCTGATCAGATCGAGGTGATCCGAAGTCTGGCAGAGGCCGATGTGACGATGGGGGTGAAAATGGATGTTGAGAGCTACGCATAATGTGTCATCTTTGTAAACCATCCCATTTCTCAGGTCTCATGGTCTCCAAGTTTAATTTATAGTATTGGAATGTATTGGATAATATTGGATACTGTACCCAAAGCACATGTTTACCACACACCAATGAAATTAGTTCCCGAATCTTGAGCCAATCCTTGTTTTCTGGAAACCAGCCATACTTTGCCAAGCTGCTTGGCACAGGATGTGGGGTTGAAGATGGCGGTTTTCACCAACTCCCCCAGAGTGTGCAGGGCTTGGAGATGGTGGACATGGCCGGTGGAGATAGCCATGGGGATGGATCAAGTCACCTATGAATTACTCTCTGGTTATTTAACATAGCTATGGAAAATGGCCCATTTACAGATGATTTTCCCAGCTAGAAACCTCCATTTATAAATTTTATTTCATGGACTTTCCATAGCTATGTTAAATTACCAGATGGGACCATATTTTGGGGAGGAACATCTTTCAAAGTGTTTTGGAAGTGGGGGATACCCGAACCATTGGTTTCCCGTGCTACTGATACAATGGAATATGTCAAGAGAACTTTGGGGGTCAAATGCCCCAAATGACCTGTGCACTGTGTTGGGTTTCACGTGGCTTACTGAACAACCTTGCAGTTGTGTTGCCAGTGGTTGGCAAGTTGGAAATCTACATGAGGCACTGCTAATTCTGACAGGTCGTAGCCATATTGCTTGACAAATGTACATCCAAGGTATGCGCTGAGATGTTTGGAATTTCTGGGTCTCCGAAAGTTCTTCCCGGACGACCATGTCTTTGCTGTGGAGGTTGGCCCTGTCAGTTGGTCGGTTTTGATCATGTCTTTTCATGTCTCTTAGGAGCACATTGGAGTATACTGATTCTGATGAAGCGCATGCAAGGTTAGATAAATTTGACATTGCAGATGGGCTAAACTGATCCCTGAGTCCCTGAGTCCCTGAGTCTTGCAAAGTTGATGTTTTTCGCTCTCAGCAGACTGTGACTTTGCCAACTTGTCAACTACCCCATGTTTTTTTTCCGGGTTTCCGGGTTCGTGGTTCCACCTTGTTTCTATTTCCTTTGTGTGGTGGTCTCTGCTTTACTAATTTCAAACAGGCCATTCAATATTTCAATGGAACCCATACCCATATTGCTCAGTCACAGAATATCCTCCGCCACATGGACTCCCTGTCAGGATGTGCTCCCAGCCTGCAAGCCGCAACCGGAGGCACCAACTTCAAAGTCCATGAGGGTAATCCCAGTGGTCCCAGTGAGGGATGTTTGGTTTTTCAGTTGAACTTGGGGATTCTGATGATTCTGTCTTTTTAGTCCATTGCTCCACGCCTATTCAGCACACTGATCTCACTTAACAGAATTCGATCAATTGAATTTACAGTCACATGCCAACTTTCAGTACCTTCCACTACCATCCTCCACCTTTTTGTGGTGAAACCCATGACTTTCAAGCAGTCTTTCCTATCCCATCCCCACCTGCTGCAGGCCTTCAAAAAGGTCCTGGACGCCATCGGCGCGCGGCCGGAGCGAACGGTGATGTTCGAGGAACTGCCTGGTGCTGGCATCTTCGGGGATTTCGGGGGAAAAAATGGAGTCATTTCTCACCCTGTGTATAACCACTGTCACAAGGACTGGATACAAAATTAACAGATCTGGAAGTTTAACGGGTCGCATTGGATCCAGCCTCACCAATAATCCCCACTGCCACGATGCTCTGCACTTGTCCCCATCAGTTCTGCTGCTGGTTGGCGGAGGACTCCATGAAGAATATCCGGGCCTGCAAGGCCCAGCAGCTGCAGTTTTCTTCCGAGCCATGAGACTGGAAAATCTTTGGGGGTAGACTGAAAGTGAGAGGTTTGTCAGGGTTGCAAACAGTGACTGGGGATGAGAGGGTATATATCTATAATATAATGATGTATCCCCAATAGAGGGGTTGATCAATTTTCAAAGCCAACCATCTATTCATTCTTCATATATTCGCCATCTATATTATGACCAATGATAATTATGATCACCAGATATGAGGGGATGTTATTATCACCAATTAATATCAACACAATATAATTTTCTGACAGATATTATTATCAATTAATGTTATATCATCAATTAATGTTATAATCAACACAATGTTATAATGGTATATCATCAATTAATTATCCACACTATATTTCATGTTTTTATCCACATATCCACTCTTACCATCTTCATATGGCTTGGCAGGCCTTAGGTCTTCACACGGTGCTGGTGCATGAGGCCTGAGGAAAAATCCCAGCGATTTGGCTGGAATCCCGCAAGATATGGCCAATGTAAGATGAACATTGTTTGTAAATAATGAATATTAATTAATCAAGTTTTTTGAGGCACATGTGAATATGAATATGATGATGATGATGATGATGATGATGAATAGTAGTGATATCCCAAAAAACATTGAGGCACATCCAAATCCAGGTCTTGAAGTTCACGATGATTACCCTTCTTTGACGTGTTTTCATTGATGAAAATTGTTGGTTTCTGAGTCAAGTGCCTCAGGGCGATGCTGCGTCTGGAGGCAAACCTCCGTTGCTTTTGGTTGCTCAGGTTGTGTTGGAACATTTACATCAACTTGAGGTAAAATTCATGGTTTCTTCACCCGCAATGACTGCACAAAATGCGTTTGAAAGTTGGCCGACAAGATCAACTCCTTTCAAGCCTTTCTGAGAAAACAAGGATTTGCTCTGCTGAAAAGCAGGTGAAGCCGCCTTACTCGGTGACACTCCAATGCGAGATGATCCCGCCGTAGATGTGGTGATCAAGGTGGGAAATGACAGAGTTTCTGGTGGAAAGTCAACCAAGATATGTTTGAAACAATGCCCCTACAAGGAAGTGTGAAGCTTCAGTTCACGCGTTGTTTTGAGACATTACACAGGTGTCTTGTTGGAAGGCTCAGTCACAGTAAGACATCCAGAGAATCGTGATGGAGAGTCTGGACATGTCCAAGAAATGTCTGTCTCCACCTTTTCACAGGGAACCAAAATTTCAGATGATTGCCCCTTTCCACTGAGATGACGCGCAAATGTAGAGGCATGCTATATTTACAAGCTCTATTCGTTCAAGGGAAAATCTATCCATCAAATCCACCTGACATCAACCCCAACTACCCCCAATTTCTGGGCTCCAGGACATGTCGGAAGTTCCAGCTGCCCTGCCGGGCCTCTGGAAGAAGCGCTTCGAGGCTTTGTTATTTTGTCCCATCCAGAATTGGGGTATAATTGGGGTACGTGGACTCAAAGTGGAGGTTTTAATCCTCAAAAATCTGCAAGATCCCCATTGGTTTTCGCCAGCCATCGCCATTTTGAGACACTTTTCTGGTTATGACATGTCCTGACTTCACCGTCAGGCTCCAAAAGCTTCTGCCCCACCGTGATGTCGTCGCATTGCGACACGACGCGGCAACGCCATCGCTTTGGAAAAAGAATTGCTGTAGGGTGATGTTGCACTATGATACCGATGCCACCTCGCAGCATGTATCCCCTATCTTTATGGCTCTTTTGATGGGATAACGATTAACATTGGATTTGGGGATACCCTAGTTTTGGACGAAGCTGGGTAGATGTCACCTCCCGGAATGCTGGTTGTTCAAAACAAATCGGTCTTGAAATCTCAGAAGAGTTGTGATGCCTCCGTGGCCTTGAGGTACATGGCACCGGAAATTATCCGTGGGGAAGGCTATTCAGGCACGATCCCTCCACATCCCACTGCCCGGAGAGATGAAAGTCACAATCGAAGTTTCCATTGATTTGGACCGGTCATAAGTTGGTCAGTCACGCTGGAAAACATGCACAGGTTTCCAAGTACATGAACTCAAGATGTCTACATCCCAACAGCATTGTCTGTGCAACAGGCTTTGCGGCTGACGTTTGGGCGTTGGGTGTGGCGGATGTCTCAGTTGTTGCGTGCAGCCGTTCAGCACCTGTTCAGGGTGAACATCTTCTGAAGTCCCATCCATAGTATCATAGTGTTGTGGACCTCCATTTCACTATGACAGTCACTATAAGTCCAAGCTTTCAACAGCCCCCTTAGCTGGTGAAAATTCCATATGAGCAAGGGTCAAAAGACGCTATGAAAGGCTTCAATTACGATCCGCCATCACTACTCACAATATGTGATTTACTGTGTGTAGCGATAGGGGGCCTTATGTAGCGATACCTCTTTTTAGACTTTGTTTATGATTGAAGCTTCCTGTTGGGCGCATGACTTTCCAATCTTTTGATGTCAGAGTG
>Ga0126342_10011119_pt1 | contig 16088 bp, 12 predicted proteins | sample Cyp1metagenome_FD_92528 | JGI IMG/M metagenome (GOLD analysis project Ga0126342, IMG submission 92528) | Coral microbial communities from Lord Howe Island, Old Settlement Bay, Australia - Cyphastrea 1 metagenome | ecosystem: Host-associated > Invertebrates > Cnidaria > Coral ... | reverse complement strand
TGAACTTGTACACACATGTAGACATATTTACTTGTGTATATAGTATATATGCATATAGAATGACGTTTGATTACGTTTGTGCGAGGAGGAACGAAATAGACCCAAAGGTCCCTGCCACATATATGTATATATATATACGTATATATGTATATATGTATATATGTATATAAGTATATTTATATATATATATATATATATGTATATATGTATATACGTGTATATATATACGTATATATGTATATATGTATATATGTATATATGTATATATGTATATATGTATATATATGTATATATGTATATATGTATATGTGTATATATGTATACATGTATACACGTATATATATATGCAAATGGTATTGTATGTAGTCACATCTGTAAAATATAATGTATATACATATATACAATCATATACACATATATATATGTTTTGGTTCGTTACATGCCTGCCTTTTGTCGCTTACATCACATATGCCATCCTTACTCCTCGTTCCCGTCCTTTTTGAAAATCTGTTTTGCCAAGCTACGAGCATCCAAACTGAAGTGCTAATGCAAAGTCCAACGGCCGAACCTGGCATGCAAAGTCCAACCGAAGCTGGGGAAACTGGGCGACCCCAAACCCCCGTCGTCGATGAATCCCAAATTTCTCTATTCGAATGGCCATGATTTGGAGGGATTAATCGGATTAGCCTCAATTTACCCATCAAACTTTTTGTGTTTGAAAATACTCATCGGTTGCTGGAATTACTTTGAGGGTCAAGATGGGTCAAGTTTTTTTTTTAATGGAGACCCTTGAGTAAAGAAATCTGTCAATGGAAGGTTCCATTCTGAAGATATAAATAATCTATCACTGTTGATTTCAGTGCCAGGTTTGCCGGAGGCTACTGTAGCAATAATTGTTCATGTAGATCAGCAAGTCGTCTGTTTTTCTTGTTCATGCACTAAATGAAGGGATATCGCCTAGATATGTATGTATACAATTGTATGTGTATATAAATACATACATACACGCACAACACATTGAAATGCATATTCCCATTTTAAGGGCTGTGAGATAATCAGAGGCCCAGTTTCCATCCCGATGATTTTAACTGGAAAATACATGAACATACCAGCTTTGGAAGGGGAATCGAGCGGCCTCTTTGCCAGAAATTTCTGCGTGGGCCCCATGTTTGTTGCTTTAAATATCTTTAAATCCTCAATGTGTACTGCTTCAATTCCCATATGGTTATGGTTAGTGTGAATATACTTTATAACTATCTAATAATTATTGGCAGTAAACACTGGGTCTACCCTCCAGTAAACTGTGATAGCTATGGAAATCATTAACTATATAACTATCTAATAACCACCTATAGCATCCTATAGCCCTTCATTCTGGTGTCTCGATCATCCGAACCTGCGAGAACCTGTGCAGGGGAATGATCTCCCAGAACCACCTCAGTGGGTCGTTGTTCATGTCGTTGGGTCGTCGTTGGTTCGTTGGTCGCGTACGGCGTAAGTCACAACGGGAGCCATGAAAAAATGGATGTTCCAAACTTCCAAAGTCGTCCAAAAAATGGGTGGCTTACTGTACTCTTTCTGTTGGAAAGAAACCAACATAGATAACTCATGTTTGATAACTAAGTTTGGTACGTTTGAGAAGAATATTCAGAATACATCACATCCAGGTTTGGTCAGATCAAACCTGAAATTTTTGAAACCATCTCTGATCACGTTGGAGGATACGCCCAACGGCCCAACGATTGGAATGTGGTGAGACTGGAAAATTACCGCACTGGAGGAGGGATGTAGCAGAAAGCAAGCACAAGGCAAGAGAAATCGAGCAGAAAGCAAACTATCCCAACAAAGCCTAAACATAGCTGGAATGGGGCAAGGTCCAGGCAAGGTCTGGACGTGGTCCAAAACTTCAAGATTGCTGATAGGTATGTAATGACTTGAAGACTTGCCTTGTCCTTCCTTGTCCTTCCTTGTCCTTCCTTGTCCTTCCTTGTCCTTCCGTGTCTTTCCTTGTCTTTCCTTGCCTTCCTTTTCCTTCAGTTTCCTTCCTTTTTCTTCCTTGTCCTTCCTTGCCTTCCCTGTCTTCTCCTTTCTTCTCCTTCTTCCCTATTCCTCCCTATTCCTGACGATTCCTCCCTGTTCCTCCCTGTTCCCCCTCTTCCTCCCCCTGTTCTTCCATGTTCATCACCAATTCTCCCCTGTTCGTCCGTTTTCCTGTTCATTTCTTCCTTGCTTCCGTTCCTTTCCTTTCTTACGCTTCTCCTATACATTTTTGCGACATGTGAAACGCGACCTAAAACCTTAAAAACTTGTTTGATTTCGTTGGATAAAAAGCATCACAAATCATACAGCCCAAGAGGCTTTCCCCAATGACATAAGATCAAAAAAAGGGGAAAACTCACACACCCACAAAAACAGGTCTTAGACCATCTAAGTTGAGCCATGACCATATCAATTTCAGCCATTTATCTTGGTATCATCGCCAAACTTAGGCGCCCTTCAAAAAAGTGTGTTTCTTGCTGGCTAGTAAATATCATTGAGTAAACTACCGCAAACCACTAAACCACCCATCCAGTTGGTTTCTGCAGATATCTTCAGCCGTTTGGCACACCATCCCTCCGCATTAGCCCCCGGGCCCCCGGTTGTGACCAGTGACACGGGTGCCGGGCACTGGCAAAAGCACCACTGACCTAGCGGATTTAGGGGAGCGAGACCTCTTCAGACAAGACCTGAAAGTTCTTGCGAGACTACAGTATAATCATTGTATAATATTATAATATAATATAATATACAGTAATATAATATAATATAATATAATATAATATATATAATATAATATAATATAATATAATATAGTTAAGTAACATTTTTTTGATATGTCTGGAGATGTTTGAAGAAACAGATAGACAAATAGACAGATAGAGAGATAGAGAGATAGGGACGTAGAGTGAAAGAGACATAGAGAGATCGATGGACGGACGGACGGACGGACGGACGGACAGACAAACCGATAGATTAATAGATAGAGAACTGTAAAGTACTCAAATATATACCAGTAGCGTCCAGCCACACCAGGGCAGGAGTTTGAGAAAAGAGTAGCACTATAAGAAATCAATGGCCTATAGAGAAAATTGTTTGAATACACAACGCATCGAAGGAGTTGTTCGCCCGAGATGCATCAACGAAGCAGTGAAGGATTGATGAATGGAATGACATGACATAGAGTGAAATCAATGCAGCAACAAATCGATGAATATTCTCATGAGTAAATGGATGGATGACACCAAAGAGACCAAAGAGTCAACAAACAACAAACAAATAGTGAATGAATGCATGTCTTGCAGCATCCTAATTATACTGTTGTTTTTTCTATCGTGGTGAATCTTAGATACGAAAAAAGTCGTAGCTCTTTGCCATGGCTTGCCCATCCACGTGGTCTTCTGTGGCCCCGTGCCAAAAGAGAAATAGCATAGTGCACCTGCAAAACATGGGCCATCTGGCCATCTGGATGATCATCCCATATCGTCCCTTATCCGTTTCTGCCGTGGTCATCCCATCATCATTTAAGGGGCATTCTTCTGAATCGGGTTTTTGTAGAGTCCTTTCTGCATGGGGGGATGACCATCCTTCTTTTGTCGGAAAATGATCAGGTTTTATTTTTCATGGCACATGTGAATTCCCAGATTGAAGCCAGGGACTGGAGAGCAGTGAAAGCCCTTCCCCATTATCCCCGTGATATCCTCATACTGGGTCAAAGTCTCAATTTTCGGCGATACCCTCTGGTAAACTAACATAACTATGGAAAATCACAATTTTTTATGGGAAAACTCACTATAAATGACCATTTGCCATAGCTATGTTAAATTGCCAGAGGGTAAATCACCATGTCCAAAAGATACTGGCTAAGAAATCCCCAATGGAGGTTTCTGGGAAATTCTTCGAACTAAATGGGGGGAGTTTCTATTGCCACGTTTGATTACCGGATGGTATTTGTTGACTTATAAACCCACCTAAACATAGTCATAATCACCATAAACCCATCCCTGAACCTAGTGATAAACCAACTTAGATAGTGAACTGGGGTACATATATCCCATCATATCCCATAACCATTATTAACATTTATTAGCCAAACTCTATGTGATTATGATTGACCATTGACCATTAGAAATCCCAGGCCGAAGTCTCACGTTCTGCTGGTCAAAGTCATTGACGGCCGAGGCGCTGAATAGAATCCAACATATCCCAATGCCTCCAGGCAGACCGGTACACCTACAGGGCGCTAGGCTAGGCGGTGATGAAAAAAAAAGGGATGTCACGGAAATGTGGATTTAATGGGATTTCATAGGAATCTAGATATGGATTATATGGGATTTAAATGGATATAATATATGATATAATGGAATACCCTAGGGTAAACATCCCAAAGAAAACCCATGCTATTCAACAAGTTTGGAATATGATCTACCTTTCTGGTGAGTATGATCCACCTCTAGCAGGGATAACGCAGTTTGTGGGTGAAATTAACCAAGCCAATGGTGAGCGGTCAATCATCAATGGTAAATTCACTATGTTCACTTCATTCTGTTTCTATTTCTGGGGCTCTGGTGGTCTCCGCTGATGTTTTGACATGTGGGTGGTTTAATCGTAGTTACAGTCAACTGCCAACCTCATAAATTATCATAAGATAAAAATCATGAGTTGCCCCACGGTAATGTAAAATAGTTACTGTATGTCAGCTTTGTAAAACCCATGGTTTCCGCATGAAATCATCTCAGATTAGTGGCGGGATTTCCACACCCTACAGTACGCAAATGAACGTTGTATGTTTTTTTCCTTTTCGTATGATACAAACCTAATCAAAATGAAACCATGTGAAACCACAATCCATTTTTCCTTCTTGGAGCAAAGGACAAATAATGGTCCTTTGGAGTGGAGAATATTGTTATTCTGCTGAACGATAGGGAATCGGCCACGACCGTATCCTTAAAGGCTCTTAAAGGTGTTTCCCAGAGAAAACATTCCTTTCAAGACAGAGCATTTGGATTAGTCTTGTGTTCACATCGCCTTCGATTGACATCCCCACGTTCACTGGGAAAACCTTCAAACCATCATTTTTCGTGGTAAAACCACCATTTTGTCCTAGTAAAACAAGTAGAACCACATTTTTTCCTGCTAAAACCACCATTTTCCCGGTGATCTCAGGGTTTCCGTTCCGTTTCGCCGTGTAACCCAACCTCCAGGGCCGACTCGGCCACTTCATCCCAGTCAGCCCATCCAAGCCTCCCAGTGGTGGAGTTCACCATGGCTGATCTTACGTTGAAAACATTGGATTTTTCATGGGATATTCATCGGGTTGGTGGGTTTAACTAACAGTTTGCTGTAGAAAATCACCATTTTTTAGTGGGTAAATCAAATATAACTATGGCATATTCATCTGGTTGGTGACTTCACCATCTTGAAAAATATGAGTTCGTCAATGGGAAGGATGACATCCCATATATGAAATGGATTGAAATGGAACATAAAAAATGTTTGAAACAACCAACCAGTCATGGTGATATCGTGGGGATATACTCAACTCCGTTGAAATTTGAACCACTCTGGGATGTTCAGATGGAGGAGTCAATTTATCAATGGAACCAACTAATTAGTTCGGTACATTATTTTTTTCTGAGTAACGGATGTTCATGGTGATATCATGATCAAAGGAAGTTGGGAAGCAATCTTCCGAGTTTCGAATGACTTTTCAAGGGGGACCTTGATATCATGGGGATATATCCAACTATGCAAGCCGATAAAGATTGAACCATTCGGCCGAATATGTAAGACAAACCATGTGGAATCCAAGATAAAGTTCCAAATATGTTTCATGGTTGAACGAGATGAATGGATTTGACCATGATTAGACCCTTAGGTTCCATGAATAGTTACTACAAGTTGAAGATTCACCTAGTGTTTGACACCTGGGGATATGATGGGATATCCCCATGTACTGTGCACAGCATAAACTGTGAAACATGGGGATATCACGTGCATAGCTATAAACACTCCTGAAACTTAAGGTGGAACGAAAACAAACCCTCCACTCCTCATCCATCAAATGAAAAGCCACAAGCGACTTTTCTTAAAGATATCGGATTCCTCAATATATATATATATAATTAATATAATATATATATAATTAATAATATATATATAATATTTTTTTTTTAATAATTTATAATATATATATATATGTACAGATTGCATAATGATAACAGTTGGGTATCACATATGTACACGTGTATATATATATATACATATATATATGTATATTTCCCCATGAAGATTTAGCCCAACATAGCATTCACCAGTTCTTCGCGTTCTTCGGTCTCGGTCCCGGCGCTCCGCCTGGGTTCCAATCGCCACAAGAGATCCCAGGCATGAAATGCCCAGAGACTCGCTGCGAAAGCCTGGGCCATAGGTGATTGAGGTTGTCTTTTCAAGTGACAATTATGTATATGATATATATATATATATATGTGTATATACATATATATATATATATGATATATATATATGTGTATATTGATGCATATATACAAATTATGTATCTATGCATGCTGACATGTGGTTGAGGCTTCGAAACATAACATGAGTGGGGTCTTCGCAATCATAGTTCTTGTCAATCTGATCGTCCAGCGATGCGACCCTGTGGCCCTGTGGGGCCCCAGCGGAATGACTGCTTGGCATGCCACAACTGGTACAGCAGGAGTATTCGGGTCTGGGTTCACCTCAGCATCGTTGTAACCGCGATGCAAACAACGACGGCCATTGACCAGACCAGACCACATGGGGTTCTTTGCAGTTAGGAACACGCATAAATCATCATAAATCCATTGGTTAATCATTATTAATTATTCATTAATTATCCCTATTCAAATCCTGGCGTCTACTAGATGATACTAGATCGATAGTATATGATAGTATATTGACATGATATTACATGATAATGCTATGGTTAGTCATCATATCCACATGGCATATAAATATTAATCTTCTATTAAAATCCTTTGGACAATACTGCATTCCAGATCATCCATATTTGGACTGGTTCATGGCCTTGCGAATGCAGTCTGTGTGGGAGTATGCCAGTCTGTTTGGATTGTTCGAATATGACCTTGCAATTCCAAGTTGATGGTCTATTCCAGCCACCATTTTCATAATGTGTACACGTATGTATAATATATATATACATATATACGTGTGTAATATCTCATATCATGGTAGTCTTGTAGTTAGGGATGGTACATGGAACATCCTGAAAACACCTTAAATCGATTAAATATTCATCTTAAAACTGACAGCAACGCCTCATGGTCAGCTGGGCGCCACAACGGAAGATCCGCTTGAGGATCAACTCGTTGAAGATAAAGGTGCAGATCTGGCGCTGGGTCGGTGACACCAAACGCTGGTGCTTCTGGGTATGTGATTGTTCCTAACATGGTGAGAGATGTTGATTCAAACTCAAACACACATGATCACATATGTTACGTGTTTTTCTTTTGGTTATAATTAAGAATGAACCATAATGAAACATTGTGAATAAGAGTTGAAATCATCACTGCAGTTGAATACAAAACATATCAAAACATGACCAGCATCTGCGACGGAGCTACCCAAGGCCAAGGGGGGTCCCTAGTTGTCATCTGTGTGAACAGCCCACTGGTATCAGAGATCATGTGACTCCCTGGGTGTTATTGGTTGATACCCATAGGATCCATGTATGCTATATATGGTAACATTTACCATTAATATACCCCCAATGTTAGCATATATATATAATATATACCATACATGGATCCTATGGGATAGATGCTTGATGAATGTCTAGTTCCACAACATTTTCGCAAGGTACTGCAGCTCTGAATGCTTCGTTTTGGCGTTCACAGATCTTCACAGCGGGCCATTTTAAACGCGAAAAAAGTTGGGATCCTCTGATCCTCCGCTGATCCAAATTTCTAACGAAAGATGCCAAGAGAAATTGGGCACCTATGACCTATGACCTAGGTCATACCCTCTGGTGAACTAACATAGCAATGGAAAATGGCCATAGAAATAGTGGATTTTCCCATGAAAAATGGTGATTTTCCATTGCTATGTTAGTTCACCAGAGGGTAACTATCATCAGTAAACCAGCTGGTTCGTTTTTCACCCACTTTGCCCAACAGCTTTTTTTTCTTCATGGCTCAGGTGACAGCTAGGTGACGGCTATATCCCCATGTCTCACCATTTTTCCAGACCATTGGGGACCAGTGGCCTCCGAGCATGTGGATCTTCGGGCCACATCGATGGGTTCTACCCCATTCCATCCAGATTTTGGGGAATATCATTAGACACAACATGACACCCACATGAGGAAACATATCCCACATTTTGTTTCTGGTTTTCGATCCCATTGGATCCCAGGTTTTCCATGGGAATTTCCTCCGTTTAAAAAAGCCCCAAATTCACAGTATATGGGAATGGGTCAAAACCATGTAGCCCTGGTGAACATCAAAATAGGTGGCAAATGGATGTTCATCCCCTAATAAACTGTATCTATAGGTATTGACCCATCCCCATATAAAACCATGTAAAACCCATCATTGGCGCACCAAGACTGAGGCGATGCATAACTCCCGACTTCCACGGACCACCTTGCAGTTGTTGGTTGCTGAGGAGTCCCAGTTGCTGGAAATTCCACAGGGAAAATCAACGTCTAAATATGCAAGTCATATAAGTCATCCTGGAGACTATGAACACTTCAGATCTTCACTCAATTGCGGATTTCTCCTTGAATAATCCATATTCTCTACTTTAGGATGATTATAAATTATAAACATATAACAAACCCCAAAACGTAGAGAAAAGTGTGACACCAGGATGTTTGTTTTCCAGGTTTCCAAGTTTTCTATCTGACCAGCTCCAAATACCTCTACTGGATGCATAGGATGATACCAAGCCCGTTAAAGAGTTTCCCACAGAAAATGGATGGATCATCTCTACTTGGACATCCTCATCTCAAGACCTTCGAAGATATGTGAGCACTAGGGTCTAACTTGAAAATCATATATTTATATACATATAAATATGAATAAATATGTATAGGCAGGTACGCGTATGGGAAATATAGAGACACTCTTTTACATTCTTTACTGGGCAATTCATCATCTATAGAAGATCATCCATATCATGCTGATATTAGTAGCCATGTCTGGATATTGACAGCAAGGGTTCTGTATTGAGAAAACATTCATTTCCTCGTGATATATTCATAGCCAAATCACCGGGTGTGGACAAAGAACCATGGTATGGAACGGTATGTCTGAACATTGATAATTGCCATTGAAATGTTGGGAAAATGATGGTAAACATTGATAATCCATTGGGTTGTGTATGTATATATATATACATATATATATATAATCTATCTATATATATATATATTACCATATATATATAATAAATATTATCATATCTATCTATCTATCTATCTATCCATCCATCCATCCATCTATCTATCTATATATATATAATATCTATAATATATATATAATAATATATATATTATATATATAATATATAATTTATAATATATATATATAACACTGAAAATGATGTCCTAAACCACGGGATTTTCCTGGTACCCTACTGTCCCACAGCCAGCTTCCCCTGTTCCAAGGTCATCCCTGATTTTGTCGAACGTCGGCGCCGTCGGCTGAGCTTGCGACCAACAATCTCAGCAACTGCACGACCATAAAGAATGTGGGAACCTAGGATCAATGGATTGGGGAAAATCCATGGGAAAATCAACCTGGATTTTCCAACCATCCAGATTTTCCCAGATAGAAAAGTTGGAAACCTGGAAAACCATAGAAAACCATCATCAATTGTCGGATCAATGGATTGGGGCAAATCATCCGGAAACCATGGATTTTCCCATGAAGATCATGGGGGGGTTCCTGTCATGTTTCCGTAACCAATCCATTGATAGGAGCAGTCGTTCTCAAGGTTTCTATGCTGACCTTAGTAAGATGGGCATGAGTCAAGTCTAACTGGGCTCCCGAAATGGGATAGAAAAAACATCGATGCGTTTGGAATGACTAAGCCTTTGAGTCATTCCGAAGTTTGGACCCATGCTCGGCAAAGCGCGGAAAAATATTTGGGTATCACCCAACACTGTGACAGTGTTGGTAGTGAAGGCTACCAACATGCATACCGTAGTGATCATGCTGGTGGTCAGTACTACTGGGTTTGGGGATGTGAGCAACACACAGCAACGACCTTTATGTGAGCAAATCATATTATCATATGATTGATCTCTCTAGAAGGTCATCTTTTGCTGATTATCCCCAATCATCATTGATTCTGATGATGGTGAGGGGAAAACATCATTCGAAGTCAGTGATTTGGCCATTGAGCCAAGTGTCAAACACTTACAGTAGCTACTACAGAATCCAAAAACATGAACCTAATGCACACATCCTCCGGTCATCGAACAGGGCAATGACAGTTTCCATGACTGATTGAAAATAGTCTACAAATGAAGTTCACATCTTCAGGAGTCTTCTGTTGCCATGTAAGATTGAAGGTACATGTAGCAGTTGACCTTGGGATGTGAATGATGCTTAATGTGGTAAACCCAACAATGAACCATCCCGTACAATCCCTAATATTATATTTTTTATGGGTGACAAATGCCATCCCCAAATGGTAGGTTTATTGTTGGGTCTACAGCTTTTTTTGCAGCATTAACCCCATCCTCCTCACATTAAACACCCCCTAAATGGTCCCAATTCTGTGGACTTTCCCTACTTAAACCATGGTTTCTAGGGCTTTAATGGGATTAGTTGCATCCAATGTTCAAATAAATCTAATCTTCACCCACACTCCCCAGTGGCTGCTGGGCCATAGTCATGGACCCTCCAAAATTCCCACCACGTTCGTTTTTTTGGGGAAACTAAGATAGATGTTGAAAAACCCACGGTTTTCAACCCGTTTTTTGAAAATCTTTGACCATTTACTCCTCTTGGGAGTCACCGCGGTGTGGGTTGGTGAAATCCCCAGAGTGGTGTTAAATGGACACACGTCTCGCGCAACAACTCGTCTGATATCAATTGTATATCCCTATCTTTGCTCCATAGAAACCATCCGACATCTAAGAATCTATGTAAAACCAAAGAATGTCTGGATGTTTAGTCCTCATCCAACATGTTATCTTCAAAGCCAGAATCATCCACAACCGCTTCTGATCCATTTACAATCAGTAATTAATCCTTATCCATCGTTAAACCTTGCTTGGCCTGCTCCGGTGCACCAAAAATCCAAGCTGCGTATCCATACACAACCTCAGCCACGCATCTTTTTTGGGTATGGTCTACTGCAAGACCAAAAACGATGGAATTCAATGAAACTGAGTAATTAAGCTTTAGTATTGAGATCCAAAAAGGCATCTGTGTTGCAAGTGGAAACTGGAGTCAATTCACGCTGGTGCTGCTGGCCAAGATCCCATTTCTGCTGAAAAATATCCATGTGTGCTGGTCAATGTGACCCACATTGAATCTCCATTTCTGTTGGTTAAATCATGCGTTAAATCATGCTATATCATGCTGCGCCGCGGCTCCATTCCCTTGCGACTCCCATGTTGAATATGGTTCAGTCATCTCAAATTATAGTCATTAATGTCAACCCTGGATTAGTAAAGCCTAGACGCTAGACAATATCATGTAATACCAGGGGCTCCACACCAAAAAAAATACGTTCTTCGAGTGATCCTCACCAAGTGACTTTCTACCTGATATTCTGACATATACTTTGGCATTCTATCTGACATTCTATCTGGCATCTATTCTGACATACTTTCTGGCATATTTCTGAACTTTCTTTTCTAGCATTCTTTCTGGCATCTATTCTGACATTCTATCTGGCATCCTTTCAGGCATTCATTCTGGCATGCTTTCTGGAATTCTATTCTGACATTCTCTCTGACATGGGCACTGCCGGACCTCAACCGTGAGCGCCAAATCTCACTGGTTGCCCACTGAGCTTTGGCGCTCGTGCTTTAGGGGTCCGGCAGTGCCCACTGAGGAGAAGGAGGGCATGCACCTCTGATAAAATCTAGAGACCTTCACCTGGCAGGTGGGGAATAATAGTGATTTGCCACTTGAATGGTTCGACGCCAATGATCAACAGCCCAGGAGTTCAGCAAATCGCTGATGGCATCAGCACTTAGCACTTATCACTATAAACTCTTGTTACCATAATGCCAATTCCAGATCATAGTTTTCCCTATGGCTTAGTTCAGAATCACCAAGAAATCCGGAATATAGTATCATTCCCTATATCCCATTCATAATAACCAATCACCAAGAAATCCGGAATATAGATGAATATCATATGATACGAATCTATATAGCCAAATCAACAGACATGTTCCATAGCTCTCACTTGGCCATGCAGCATTCACCAGGATCCACAAGGCATTCTTCGGCAAGTCCTCGTCCGACAGCCCGAAACTGGCGCGCCAATACGGCGCGGCGCGGCGGCCACGGGTTGCTGGTTGGCGGCCAGGGGAAATTGGGGTACTCCATTCCATCCATTGGTTAATCAATATTAATATGTGTATAATATACACACATTAATCATCATTATCCCCAATATTACTATTATCCCCAATATCGTTGGTTAATTAGTTTTGTTAATATTTATTGGGGTTCCCCAATATTAATCATCATTGTCCCAATAAATCATTGAAATTGCCATAAATTGGGGATATACTGTAAGCCATTTTCGCCACACCCAAATAGCCTCTGGTAATGACTAACAGTTTGCTATTGAACATAGCATATGTATAAATATTTATAGTTGATTTACCTATTAAAGATGGTGATTTTCCATAGCTATGTTAGTTTACCAGAGGGTAGCAGAAAATGGATCCTTACCAACAACATGTGGCAAAAAGATTGGGAAGTTGCTAACGAAGGACTGGATTTTAATGTTTCTCTTGCAATAATCCTAGGCGCCGGTCAAATCTTAAGAGGCCGTTAAAAAAAAACACAGGTCACTTTATGGTAGTACTCAAACATTGGAATTCCAAGTGCCCAAGTCGTAGCAAAACTCGGGATTTGTCTATCAATTTGAACATCAAGCAGGATCTGAAACAACAATGGAGATATCAACATCTGATGACTTGATTTTCAATGATACCCTCCCGTAATCGAACGTGGTTTGCTGGAAAATCCTCCGTTGATCGTTGATGTTCCTATGAAATCCTCCATTGAGTTTGGGGATTTTCCAGCCACGTTTGATGACACTGGAGGGTTTGTTTGCCCAGCAAACACATCACCCCAGATCGTCTACAAGGAAGATCCATGTTCATGGCCAGTTCATGCCCAGAAAATTGGCCTTTAAGTGGATGTATGGGTGCCGTCAACCTACACAACTTGGGATACAACCAGTAAAAATTGGGATTTAACCATCAAACATGGGGATATAACCAGGAATTTCATGAGATAACATGGGATGTAGTCGGACCATATCAGATATACAAACAACAATATACAACAATATACAACAATATACAACAATATACAACAATGTTATGTTTGAGTCTGTCTGAAAATGGGGTTAATCCCCCCAAATGGCTATCTATAATAGGGAAATTTGATGACTAACCAGTGGATTGAAGTGGGATTTAGGGATAGCAACAAAAATCCAGGGAAAAGGTGGGTACATTTACATTGGGGGGATGGGTAGCTAGACAAACGCATAGGCTGCTACAATATTCGTATAGGTATAGAATGATATAGATATGCGATTTGGTAGACAGCAAAAATACATGTGGGACACATGAACATACACACATATTGACAGGCAGATCCAGCAAACCCTCAAACTCAGCCACGTTTTTCTACAAGTGGGGACAAATCATGGTCCGTTCCCATTTTGGCGGGTTCCAGATTAGCATTTCAAATAGTTCAATGCTGGTTGTTGATTGAGCGACCCATTCCCCGAAAAAAAGACATCCTAGTATATTTAAGTGGCATCATCATTCCTAATAAAATGAAACGTGTTATATATAATATTATATAATATAATTAAACATCTTCAAGAGCACCAACTGAAGCTTGATTGGCTAAACATGGCAAAACCATGTAAGACCCTCATCATGTTTGGTCGTTAAAACACATTTCTTGCTCATCAAATTCCAGTCTTTGGCGGCTAAAACATCAAATGTGTTCTTTGAAACTGTTCTTTTGGCAAAACAAAAACAGATGAGTTGGCCTGAAGTCATTTTTTTGGTTTTAGACCTCACCTCCAGCAAAATGTCAATGTCACATCAGTTTTTGATGATCGAATCTGCTTGGGTCCTGTGCTGAAACGTCCCCATGATGCCATGGTCCGTGGCAGCGGCCGCAGCACCGGTGCCTCTGCGCTCTGGCAGCATCCGGCCAGGTGACGTCAAAGGGCAGCTTCTGGCCGGCTGAAGAGCCATGGTAACTATCTTCCGCCAAGATGGCAGGTTTTTGATTGGGTTTACCATGGTTTACCAGATTGGTGCTTTAGCAAACATGACTTACTCTCTGGTGATTTGTTGCAGTTTGCTATTGAACATTGCCATTTACGGTTGATTTACCCTCTGCTAATTTAATGTAGCTATTGGACATGGCCATTTATAGTTGATTTACCTATTACAGTAAAAATGGTGATTTTCCATAGCTATGTTTGTTTACCAGAGGGTACCTATTAAGATTGTGATGTTCCATAGCAATGATATGCATACCATGTTAGTTCACCAGAGGCTATCAGGTTGCAAGTCCCAGCACATGTCGGAGGCACAATGCCATAGGGACAAACGCTGGTCCTTAGCCACAGCGAAGCCGGTCTTTCCGATGAGTTCCCCTCCGGTAATGACCAACCACTAGGGGTTTTGAACACTGCCTCAGGTGACTTGCAAGAGATAGCACATGTTATTGGATAAACTCAACCCTGGATTAATAAACCCCGCCCAAACGGCTGTTTAATAAAGGGAAGGTACCATAAAAAAGTATCAAATCATGACTATTGAGGGAATACCCCCCTAATTGATAAACCATGGTTTATTATTCCGGGGTTGACATGATCACATCCCCATCTTTGCAGCCCCAAACAGGAGACCATGGAGACCTGGCAAATCTTCATGGAGACATGATTGGACTTGGGAATTTCCTGCAATCAAACTTGGCTCTGGGAAAAGTATCAAACATTTCACAAAACAGATTCTTCATAGATTTGGAACCAGTAAGGAGAACGGAGAACCGTTCTGTGACAATTGTAGAGAGATGCTGTCAACGTAGCATGAACTTGTGGAAACATCACCACCTCTTCTGGCAACTCTACCACTAAATATAAGTTGCTGGTTTCAAACCATCCCCCTGATCTCCCATGCTCATGGTCATTCATGACATCCATGACATCGCCCAGCAACTTCTGCTGCCATAAGTGATCACATCCGACCATGGGACCTGCCAACAAAAAACGCATCACAACCCGACATCCTGTGAAAAATGTGACTTAAGTGGGGTGTAACTTTAGATAGAAAACCAAACATCGTTAATCCCAATAATGTAGTTATGTAAGTTCATAAAGAGTTAATATGGATAAAGAATAGTTTTTTTTAATCTTAGATACAATAATACAATATTAAATAGATACAGTGAAATACACTTAGATACACTGCAAGAGATCACACTTGTTGTAGCTTGATTAGCTTCTTTTTGGATCTATCAATCTACCCTTCATATGTTTCTGGCTGGTGGTTGAGCCCTACCCCTCTGAAAAATGATGGAGTGAAAGTCAGCTGGGATGATTATTCCATTCCCAATATGATGGGAAAGTCATAATCCATTCATGTTCCAGTCACCACCAACCAGCCATTCATGAAATTCATATTCCATTACCAGAGGGTTAATCACCATGAAATCACCAAACCACCAACCAGGTTTTTCTCTCAATCCCAGCTGCCAACTTCATGAAATGTCAGCAGGAACCATCCATTTAGGGGTGACCCAAGATCCGCCCAGACAACC